>Ga0268246_10000295_pt1 | contig 24708 bp, 27 predicted proteins | sample AgamicOrSfe_FD_200242 | JGI IMG/M metagenome (GOLD analysis project Ga0268246, IMG submission 200242) | Agave microbial communities from Guanajuato, Mexico - Or.Sf.e (v2) (version 2) | ecosystem: Host-associated > Plants > Phyllosphere > Phylloplane/Leaf | place: Guanajuato, Mexico | collected...
GTTTTAGACAAAGGTAGCGTTGCGTGTCATGATATCTGCGTGCGGTCGGGTACGCAGCGATGCTTTTTGGTCACGAGCAGAGATGGGATCGCCTTTTCCATGGAGTACTTCATTCAGCCTTTGGCTCGAGGGGATTGCAGGATGAAGATATCGAGGGGGAGGATGATGAGCGTGATTGCGCAACTTCAGACTCGCAGGCGCATGATCGCTTCACATCCCACTCCCCTTCGTCCCTTCCACATGCTTCACCGCTTGCCGGATGCCTTCTCTCGGTGCGTGCATCCCATCACAGCGACACGGGCCGATCCCCTTGGGACGTGCATCGCATAGCCAGAACGTGGCCTTTCGTCCCGCATCAAGGGTCAAAGGTGATGCAGGTGCTACAGCCTTGGCCAGTGTGATCGGCGTTATAGCCTAGGCGATTCCCGGCGGTTTCTTTGGCATCGTTACGGCAAAACGCCTGCTTCCCACCGACGGGAGATAGAGGATGCGAGGACGAGGCTGCGCTCGCTCGTAGCATTGTCAGTGTGAAGAGCGTAGGAAATGTGGCAAGTGTGACTGGAAGTGGTGACGGGAGTAGTGGCTAGAATACCGTAGGTGAAAGTCTCTGATTTGATCTGTGCTGTGCTGTGATAGTGTGACCCGGAGACGAATACCTTACAGCCTAGGAAGGACGACGGCAGCAGCCGAAGGGGTGTGGTCTGGTCGATGCACTGGGCATGACAAATACTCGGCTCACTAATCGGGAATCGGGGTGAAGATGGAGATAGGACGCGCGGACTGAAGCGAGCAAGCATGCACGCATGACGGACTACTTTGACTGCTTGCTGCTCGAGGATTTGATGCTTGCAGGATAGAGGATGGGGTGGTGAATGCCACAAGCTTGGATTCGTTCATTCAGATGCATACACAGTACATGCGATGCTAGCTCATCAATGGTGCTCACGTCAGACGAAGTAGTCTCGTGTCATGCTGTCTCCAACCCTTGTCTAGCTCCTATACAGGCGACCCATGTCGAGCTCGACCTGTCCTGTGATCTCGCCTGCCGTCCTCAGCCCTGCGTGGCAAGGTCCGAGTGTAAGACCTGAATGCCCACACGTCCAACCTCCACCAAGTAGCCACCCATATATCAAGTCAGATTGCCTCGTAGCCAAGAGAGAACAGATTCGCCGAGAACCGAAGGGGGTATCCGTAGATCAAGAAACAAAGAAAGGAAGTGTATGAAGAGCCGATAGCTTGATGTGTGGACTGTGATGAGAGCAGTCGCGAGTGTCAAGAGCGAGGCCAGCATAGACATGAGGCTTCAGCTGAGGCACTTGCCAACATAGTGCGACCAGTATCCACCATCAGAGTTCCAGTAACCTTCAAACAGTCTTCTCAGCACAAACACTCCAGAATGCAAGAAACGCCAGTGATACGATGCCACATCTTCAACCCCCAGTCCGAGACGCCATGCTAAAAGAACACAGAGGGTGTCGTAACATCAATCTCTTTCATATCGACTTCCGCTCTTCCATAATCGTAAATGCCGCAACATGTATCAATGTCTACTCATCATCCTCGAAAACCGGCTCGTTCCTCATATTGCCACTAGGTTTCTTCTTCAGACCCAGCTTAGATCCCAGCTTCTTCCATGCCGAAACCTCTTTTGGCGCACCGGAACTGTTGCTCCACGGACTGAGCCGTCTCTGTTGCGGCGTCCCTGGAGGTGTCATGACTGAGGATGTATTGGAAGCAGGTCCGCCATCGAGACCTGAAGCCTTGTCCTCTTTCACGGAGAACAGACTCATCGGTCGCCCATTGTTCGGTGTATATATCGACGCAGGCGCTGCCGTGTTCGAGGCCGACCGCTTGTGTTGTCCACCTCCACCAGACGATCTCCCACTCGCAGCTGCTTGTATCGAAGCAGCACTGGGGCTGTTTGTCGACTGCAAATGCGCGCCGCTACTTCTCGATCTCAGATCTGCCGCGCTTGGACGTTCTTGCCCGCCAACGCGCAGGTTGAGATTCTCGTCCGAATGTGTTTGTGGTAGTTTGTCGTTGAGAAATGATAGCAGTATCGACTCTTCCATCAGCTCGCGTACCTTTTCAACGCTTAACCGCAACACTTTTGCATCTGGAGGTACTTCTGCTTCCGGTATATGTGCTAGCTGATCGCGAACGCTAGCAGGTAGATTGATCTCTTTCGGCGCATTGCGCGTGATGTAATCTCGCATCAGTCTCTTCCATATCCCCATCAACTGCGCCATACGTGGATCTGCTGCCGCCTCCTCACCATCTTCCGGAAACTCCTCTCTCCACTCCTTGTAGACTTTTGTGTATAACCCGGCATCCAGGACGAAATGTAGATTTTCCGAACAAAGGTTGTGTTGACAATACCGGTCGAATGCCTTGAATGTCCATGGTGGTGGTGACCGATCTGCCAGTATGTCGTCTAGTGTCGGTCGTTTCATTAGGAGTAGTGTGCTTTCCGTCCCCGATGTGCGATGTACAGCTGTGCCCGCTCCCCGCGGCCGCAAATCTAATTCGTGTGCAGCCATTCTTGCAATAGGTTTGACGTCCGACAAAGACCGTGGCTCAATATATGTCGCGAGGACGGGTGTTTTGCAGTCTGATACTTTGGATTCTGAAGTCGCCGTCGATGACGACAATCTGAGTGGTGGTGTTTTTCTCCTAGTAAGCTGGTTTCGAAGCAGTCGCATAGCCTTCTGTGACCGTTGCAGTCCTGATGTCTGGGTTCTAGACCCCAGGCGCAAGGCAATGAGGTCTTCTCAGAAGCCACTTTGACGGTGATTGAGCCCCAACACTTGCCAGCCAAGGGCTTCACAGAGACCGCGAAGTGTGCTTGTCTGCTGCGGCGAATGTGACGAAGGTCGTCCTTGTTTGCGATTACAAGGATCAGAACTGTTTCGGCAGTGCTTGCATGTCTTGTGCTCTTGTAAGGTATAGGAGCGACGAGACCGATGTTGCGGTTGCCAGCTTCGAGGTGAAAAGCGATATGCGCAGGTGACCGTGCGGAGATGTTTGTATCTTTCGTGGGTGTAGCAGAAGGTGAAGAACCACGGCAGACTGATAAGTTGTGTTGCTGGCCTTATGTTGTAACTTGAGGATTTCGATTGTGCTTGGAGCTGCAATGCAACTGCAATGTCAGAGGAGGTCAGACGACGGAGCCAGGAAATAGATCCGATGATGTCGCACTCGAGAACAGGTTCCGGATCAGGCAGATACACGAGTGTGTTGGGGAGATGTTGCAGAGTAGAGTCGAGGGATGATGTTTGTTGTAGAAGACACGGTAGCCTAGGCGGCAAAATCGAACAAAGTCTGTCAGACTGAGTAAGTGTGTTTGCAGCAAGAGAGCGTCTACGTCCTCGTCCTACGGATTGCTAGAACTAGTGGGGGCTCCACTCTCTGCGCCAAACGCTTTATGGGTCAGTAAGCAATGCAAATGCAGATGCAGATTCAATCTATTCAGGAATGAGACGAGATGAAAGTGGACAGATATCAGCTTCGGAGTAGGGTATGATTCAGGCAGCTCTAGTGATTGTTACTTCAGTCTCTATGGCTGTATACTCTTCATGGCTGTATACTCTTCACGATCAGGACTGATAACAGATGTGACGATCAAAAAGCACTCCGTGACACTACTCTTCTGCTACTCCGACTGATTGGCAGGGCATTGCAGCCGACGTCCAGTCACAGGGACAAGGACGGGCTAGTCGATCAAGCTAGCATCTTAGAATTAGAAGCAAGGCAAGTAAGCTGGAGTAACATTTGGCGCTAGAAGCCTCTGACAAAGATTGCAAGGCCCTTTACCCTTCACGAGAACTCCTCGTATTCCTCATCTGCAAGCAATTTCAATGGAAGAAATCCTCCTATGGGTTTTCTACCGTAGCTCAGCTCAATGCACAGGCAGTTCGTGTCGAAGGATCTTGAGGCTCCTGTCTTCTCGAAGGAAGTGAAAAGATGAAGTCATGATGGGATGGAACACGGGAGCTGAAAGAGTCGGGCTGCACGCCGTGAATCAGTGCCTTATCGGATAGGCTCGCCACGCCGCCACGCTGCCATGATCCAATGTTGGCCGCGCCCTATGACTAATTCGTCTGACATCTCATCTGAAACCCGCCGAGTGTTCTAGCATTCAGCAGCATCAGCCAGGCCAAGACAAAGTACACTAGCTGTCATCAGCTTTGAGAAGAGCTTCGAGAGGGACACCCGGCCCGTTTTACGATCTATGATCTGCCGATGGAAGCCCCAATGGAAGGATTTTCGAAGCCTTCGGATTTCTAGAAGCCTTCTAGAAGCCATATCCTCCGGAACCGCTAGTCCGGTTGCAGGAAATGTTAGTCTTCTTCTGAAACACTTACCTCATATACGATAATATATCACCTTACTATCGCCGAGATGATCCCGGCTACTACGAAGCGAGGTGGCGAGAATCTTGAGCAATAAGCGTAACGCTCCACGTCGCTGCGCCGCTATTCTTCGCTGGTGAGCAATGACCATCACTCATGGAGACGAATGACATACAATCTTTGGCAACGCCACTCTGCGTCGTAGCGTTACACCAAAGCCTCTTCATGAGACATGCTGATTCTACAAGAACCCGACGTTATATTTGCGCTTCTAATCACAATTATAAGGTGCCACCTCAATGACCATCGTCATCATCATCATCGTCATCGTCGTCGTCTTCTTCGCCTTCAAGACCACTGATGCGAGTCCCTGGTCTTGTTTGCATTGCTGCAACAGTAAGATCCCAACCTGCCCTCCTTATAGACTTTTCAAAGTATAATACCATGTCCGCCTTCAGACCGGCCCATGACAGTAACCCGTGTGGCTCGTCTTTGGACTGTGCGGCCTTGTATCGAGGATAACGCAGAGCCTGATCCTTCGACTTGTATTCACCCCGACCATGCTCACAGGCGACGACCAGCGCATGCATCCATGCTTGTAGCTGATCGATCGGCTGCGCGCCTTTTTTGAGCACAATAAAGGCCTGTCGTGCGGACTCGTCGAACCAGAGGATATACTTTCTGTGCACGAAGATGAATAAGAACTTCTCGAGGTCCAGTTTCATGTCTGGGAACGACTTCCTCGTCGAGCCTCTCCCTTCTGCATGCACGAGTAATTCTTGCAAAGTGACTCCGATGCGACAATAGCCCAGGATCTGCCCTGTATGCCACCGCAGCACGCCGTCACTTTCAAAGACCTTCTCTCTTTTAGCAACTTCTGCAGGAGTCAATACTACTTGCCCTGTCTCCAGCAACGTCGACAAAAGGATATTCGCCCTCTGCCTGTTCAAGGACCGCATGCTCACAGCCCTCACAGCCAACCAATTCGTTCCCAAATGCACCGCCAACAACGCTACCAACATCGTCCAGATCGCCCACGTCGACACCACCCTCGGCACAATGACACTCCCCGCCAGCATCCCCAACAAGCTAATCACAGTCTCCTGACTCGCATCCTTCGCACCCAACTCCCCAAGATTGTCCCGCCGAGCAAAGTGCGCACTCAGACTTGCCTTTGCACTTCCAGCTGCAACGCCGCACAACGCCTTGCCCATAGATGCAGAACACAGCACTGCCACACGCAGGGATCGTGTAGGAAGCAGGGGGCAGAGACATTCGAGAAGCATGGCGGCGTCGTTGAAAATGTCGGCGAGGAGGCGGTACCGCTTGCATTCTGGCGAGAATGAGGGGCCGAGACGGGCGGCGAAGGCGATGGTGGCGAGGCGGGAGAGGGTTTCTTGGAGGATGGTGAGAAGGAGGGCGGATGTGGGGGTTGTTGTTGCGTCGCCCACGCCGACGCCTGGACGTGAGAATTAGCTTGTGGTTGTTATGATGGCTTTGGTTCGTGCCTTCTAGGACTGCACGGGAGCAGAGGAGACCGGCTATGGAGCTTGAGAAGGCTTGGAGAGAGTCCTGTCGAGCACTCATTAGTCAGCTTCTGGCGGGGTCTTTGCTATACGCCTCTACAGGTCGTCGGGTTGACCATGGGATTAGCTCACTTACGTAGATTTGATACCTATTTGAGACCGCCATATTCATCAGTGCCAATATCTGTTGTTGCGAGAGGGCAGCTTTGTAGTGCTACGTACCAGAGATAGTCTTCTGTCACCGAATGAGGATATCCAGTCGGCAAAAACACGTCTAGTATACGTTGAAGTAGTGGCTTGGGGTCTGGCGGTGGCTACACAGCACAAACCGATGTGTTAGAATCTTTCTCACTTGGGTTACTCTGTCACGACCGTGTTTGGCCGACATCTGCACGGCAACATGACTACAGGACGACAGGAAGTCAAATGCTCAATATATGGACATACAATCACATCGATGCGCGCAAGTGTCTGTTTCTTGGCCCCAGAAGCGCCATGCTGACGAGATGAGTGAATGTAGGTCGCGGTCACGGCACCGGCCTCGTCACGCTCAGTGATCTGGAGGTTGATATTAGGATTAGACATTTTGTGGGTTTGACTTGGTCTGTACAGAGCGTGTGGTGATGATCACCACAAAGTGTCCAAAAAGGGGCGGCTACGGAATCACCAAGCTGCTGTAAAAAGGTGCAAATAATTACAGTCAGAAAAGGGCATCCGCGCTCATCTCTCTATTTACGTTGTATGCGCGCTGTGGCGAGACTACCGAGCTGCTTCCTGTGTTCCCTCCGCTATGCTGACCACCTTCGCGATGGTTTACTACTTTCTGGACATCGAAGTCTCTTTCTCTAACTCCGAGTGTTTGCTCCAGACACCAGACAACTTTACCGCTTGTATGAGCAGCATATATCGGACGAAGTCACACTCGGGCAATCGAGGACTTGGTGTCGATGAAGGTTAAGTTGAAGTTGAATGGTGATGCTCCAAGGCTGTTTCTACCATTTGGCGAATCAGACGATGCTATTCTCACCACGTGCATGCGCGAACCTTAATGGCTGCTCCACCATTGACGATGTGCTCGTTCCTGCAGCTTGAGCTGAAACATCTTTTTTTCCTTCTTTCATTCTTGTGTGCCTTGCGTGTTCAGTTAAGAAGTACCACTCAGCATTTCCGGCGTCTCTTAGTAAGTTTCAGAGGGACTTGCGTTGTGATCGTGAGGATTGACGGCACAACGAGCTGTATCGCAAGACAAAGACTGATCTCATTATCTTAGACTTGGATCCCATTGTATCTGCAGACACGGCATTGAAGCAAAAGGCAACCATCTGAAGCACACAGATCAAAGAAGCACCGCCAACATGTCGACGCAACCACTCCTTCAAAGCGCCCCTGGTATGTCACAACCGACAGAGCCACAAAGACAGTTCCACTGCTTGCAAGGATCCAGTAATCCACGCTGACACATCACCTCCCACCAGGTAAACGCATCTCCCTCCCCGTCCGCGTCGAGCCCAAAGTCTTCTTCGCCAACGAGCGAACCTTCCTCTCCTGGCTCAACTTTGCCGTCATCCTCGGCGGTCTCGCCATCGGTCTCCTGAACTTTGGCGACAAGGTCGGCCAGATCTCCGCAGGCCTCTTTACACTCGTCGCCATGGCCGCGATGATCTACGCCCTGGGTGTATTCCATTGGCGCGCAAACCGGATACGGAATAAGGGTGGTGTTGGTGTTGGACAGGGTGCCACTGGCTGGGGAGGATTTGATGATAGATTTGGGCCTACGGTGCTTACGGTTGCGTTGGCGGCGGTGGTTATTGTGAACTTTGTGCTGAGGGTGGTTATTGGAGAGAATCATAATGGAAGTGATGCGAGACATGGCGACTTGAAGAGGCAGTAGGCAGGTAGAGGATGCGGCTTGTTGACGGACATCATTAGACTTGACGGACTATGCTACGGTGTGTGACAGGAGAACGGGCTATCTGCTGCTTCAAGGTAGAGCGTTGAGGCAGTGACTGGGATCGCGAGGAGAGACCGAGACCAGCTGGGAACGCAGACGATATGTCTTGCCGACTACGGTCGGGAACAGCTGGATATACCTGTCATAATGACTGTAGAATTTGTATAGACATTACAATCCTGAGAAGTTGGAATATATCTTAAGAAGTGCTTCCTCTCTACATCATCACGTGGCAGGCCAGCGACTCGATCCAGCTTCATCTGACACTTCACTTAATCACCAACTAAGTCTACTTCAGCACAATCTCCAGTATGGCATCCTCAGATCCTCCAGCGCCAGCACCGCCTCGCACGGGTTTGTCTCTCTACGCCAATTTGCTTGATGGCAAGCCTTCAGCTGGCACCATCTCTCGTGCGCCAGTCACTTTTGCACAACCAGGTGGTGCTCAAGATACACAAGATACTGGCACAGGGAAGAAGCCACCAATCAATGCCGGTACCTAGCGAATCAGTCTCGCGTTCTATATCCATGTCTCGTGTAATATCTAGCTCACATATGACTCGATCTCCACCACGCAGCTGCTTTGCGCTTCCAACCACAAATCAAAAGACCACAAGGACAAGCACAGAAAGGAAAGCCGAAATCAGGATTTCCTAAGGCCTCGTCGTCAGGTTTGGATGCCTCGTCTTCAGATCCCATCGTAAAGTCTTCCGGACCAGCTGCGTCAGCATTACCTGCGAAGAGTACTATCGCAGACTGGACAGGCAATGACGACGACGTCAATGACTTCTATGCCACAGAGAAGCGTCAGCGTGGTGGGCGCAAACGACGCAAGAAGAACCAGCCAGAAGAAAGGGTAGTCCTCCAGAATTGGGATGACATCTACGACCCCTCAAGACCGAACAACTATGAAGACTACAAGCACAGCGAGGAGAAGTATCGAGAGATCAGAGAGTGGAAGGACAGGCTCTATGCTCACCGCTTCGCCAAGGAGAAGAAGGACTACAGCGATGACATGAGTGATACAAGCGAGCAAGATCGACCTCTTCGCAATCGTAAGCATAGTCATTGTATCCGCTTTCTCGTAGTTTGTTGACCAAATCTTTCCAGAAAATTTTGCACCTCCAGGCGCATACTCATTCGCTCCTCCGACATCTTTCGACGACGAGACCTCGGAGACGGCCAAACGCTCTGTACCTGGAGCTCATGTTCCAGTAGCAGATGTATCCGGAGACGACGCATATGTCCGCCGACAACAACTGTCACAAACGCAAGATGCGACGAGAGATACATCGCAGCCTCCACCACCTCCACCATCGCATCCCTCCGAGATAATGCCTCCGCCACCACCTCCAGCAATCTCGACTCCACAATCCACAGCCACAATCTCCCGTGCACCCGTGCGCTACGCTCTTCCCACAGCCTCAACCTCTCTCCCCTCAACCGAAGCCGAGCTCACCGCCGCCCTGATCGATCCCGACGCCGTCCCAGCAAACGAGACCGACGACAATACCATCACGCCCGCCACCTCCAACGCTCCCGAAGAGCGCTCCCTCCGCCCTGGCCAGACAGGATTTGCCGAACGCATGATGGCCAAAATGGGCTGGACGAAAGGCTCCGGCCTCGGTGCTGAAGGAAGCGGAATGGTCGCTCCTCTGCGCGTACAGATGGACAAGCGCAAGAAGAAGAGCGATGCAGAGGGCGGTGGGTATAGAGCTCCGCAGACGGCAAGGATCATTGGGTCGAAGATGGGGAAGTCGAATAAGTCTGCTGCTGAGGGCGGAGAAGGTGGAGATGGGGAGAAGGAGGGACCGGGGATCAGTGAGGTGGTCATGCTTAGGGGTATGGTGGATGGGATGGATCTGCAGAAGGAGATGGAGGCGGGGCTGATGCAGGAGATTGGGGATGAGTGTGGTGAGAAGGTACGTGACCATGAACCACTGACCCGGCAACCTGTCATTGTACTAATGAAGATTCGCAGTACGGTCGCGTCGAGCGCGTCAAGATTCATCAAGCCGATCAGTCTGGCGACTCGATCCCGGTATTTGTGAAGTTCACAAGTCAACTTTCTGCGTTGAGGGCGGTGAATGCGCTGGAGGGCAGAGTGTTCAATGGGAATGTGATTAGGGCGAGGTTCTTCGATAGTGAGGCGTTTGAGGAGGGGAGGTTTGAGTGAAACAGGGGAGTGCAGTGCGTGCTCAGGGCATGTGGTCGATGTGGTTGGGAAAATGTGATATCCACGGAAACGTGCTAGGATAATAATGGTGAGTTGCTGGATATACGATTGGTAAGACGACAAGGTCAATCGCTATTCCTGGTTGTCCTGGAATTTTCGAATGCCGCCAGCAAGGTACCACTCAGGTTGTCTATATTGGTCGTGACATAGAGCGAAGCTCCAATCATCTATCACGTCCCGAATTCCGAACATATATGCTGCTAAAATGCATCCATTTTCCCACTCTGCAAGCCCAAATGCTGCGAGCCAAAAATGCACATGTCCCCTTCACTGCACTGCACTTCCCTTCACTCCCTCCAGCCAAATCACGGCTTCCCCTCCTCCATTTTCGGCAGCGCATACCTCGACACCGTCGGGCTCCCCGGTCCCGGCCTCGTCGCCATCGGCGCACTACTAACACTACTAACACTCGTCCGCCTCGTGCCCATCCCCGCCCCGACGCCTCCATCCGCCTCCCTCGCCAGAAAGCCACTCCACAACTCACTCAGACTCTCCTTCCCACCCCCCGGACTAATCATCCAGCCCGGACTCTCCGCCAACCCCGGCAGACTCGTCGTGCTCGCCGAGAATGACCCGCCGGGCGGGGGCGGTTGGTGAAACGACGCGCTGCTGGAGACGCGGCGGACGAAGGGGGAGAAGGGCATGCGTAGGGAGCTGTGTGAGGAGGTTGGGGTTTGGGAGGTGTGGGAATTGGAGGAGGCGCCGGGGCGGGCGAGCCCGGCGGCTTCAAGCTGTTCGTCGGACCAGGCGAGGATGGCGGCGAGGAGTTGGAGGACTTGGAACTTTTTGGGGTCGGTGCGGTCGAGGGTGAGGAATTGGAGGATGTGGTTTGTTATGAGTGTTCTGTGGTGGGTTGGTTAGTATGGACGGGGAGGCTGGAAGATGGGAAACAGGGAGAGATGGGTGGATGAGGGCGTGAAAATCGGGGAGACGCACTTATCGACTGTGTCATCAGGTTTGGAGCGCTTGATGTATTTCAGGGCTTTGGTGAGGTGGTCGTTCAGGATGACGGCTTCGTGGCGGAGTTTGCCGATCAGGAGGTTCTTCTCCTTGACCTCCTTCTCGAAGGGCGCTGCTCGTTCGAGGTCTTGTTTCAGTGTGTCGAGCTCGGTGTGGTATGTATTAGACGAGTCTTCGGCAGTCTTGAGCTGCTTTCTAAGCTCTTCAAGCTGGGTTTGGTAGTTCTCGACCGTCTCTCGGAGCTCTTGCTTACGAGCTGGGGATGAAGTTAGCTAGTTATAAACCAGTCACGCGATATCCAGGCATTACCTTCGTGTATGTCTTGCAGCGCACGCTGCAAACCATCGACAGTACTTGTCTGCTCATCTCGTTCCGACGCTGCTCGCTCATACGCATTCTGCTGACTCGTCAACTGCTCTTCTAGCTCCATCACTCGATCTCCGAGACCCTCTCTGATGGAGCGTTCTTCCATGGCAAGCACTTCCCAGTCTTGCATGGCTTGCTTGGCTGTATCGAACTCTTCTCGTGCTAGTGCTTCTCGCTGAATGAGATCATCACGCTCGGAGATCCAATTCTGCTGGGTCATGTTTGCACGATTCCGCAGCTGCTCTACTTCCTGTACCTTCTGATCTCTTTCTGTGCTGAGGTCGGCGATCTGCTGCTGTAGCTCTTCTGTGCCGTTCTGAGCCTGTGTTATCTGGTCTTCAAGGTCTGCTATCTGTGTTCGTGCTTGAGCAAGATCGGCCTTGTTATAAATCAGTAAGTCCCAATGGCTCTCTGGCTCTTTCACTTACCGCATCCGCTTTTAGTCTTTCGCCTAATTGCGACCTGATAGTGTTGACCTTTCCGAGTAAAGTCTTATATTGACTCTCTGCGTGCTCTCGCGCTGTTTGGGATTCTTGAAGCTGTGCCCTCACTTCTGCCAAAGCCTCCTCTTGTTGCTGCCCGTTGCCTTCGAGCGACTGTCGTAGCGTCGTCAATTGAGCACTTAGATCGTCCTTTTCTCTGGTCACCGCCACGAGCTGTGCTTTGGTTTCCGCCGACACCCGGCTTTCTGCCTCTCGTTCGGTCCCTTGCTGTGTTAAGCGAGTCTTCTCCTCTTCATGTTCGCGACGTAAGTGTACAATCTGTTCTTCGTGCTGTGCTCTGCTTCCTTCCAGTGACGTTCTTAGGTCGGCTAGCTGCTCTCGGACCGCCTTGCTCTCCGCATCCCGGTCGCTTCCTTGTTGTGATATACGAGCACTTTCCTCTTCATGCTTCTGCCGTATATGTGCAAGCTCCTCTTCGTGCTGTACCCGACCATCTTCCAGTGATGCCTTCAGCTTAGCCAACTGCACTCGCATCGCCTCACTCTCCCGTGATGCTGCAACAGCTTTTTGTTCGTGCTGCTCCACAGCCTGTTTCTGCGCTTCCCGCTCATCTTCTTGCTGCGCCAGTCTCGCCTTATGCTCCTCGTGTTGTTGTTGACTCGCTGTCTTGAGCTCATCAATGCGCTTACCTAGTGCGTCTCTCTCCCGCGCGGTGTCAGCGACCTGTTCCTCCGCTTCGGCAGCTCTTTTCTGCGCTTCTCGTTCCTCTGTCTGTTGTTGGGCTAGCTTGCTAACCTCCTCCTCATGCTTCTGCCGAAGTGTTTCCAGCGACTTCCTTAGCTCCGTAACCTGCTCCTTCAGCTGATCCCGTTCTCTAGCTGCTTCCGCGAGTCTTTCTTCTGTGTCTGCTGTGAGTGTAGATGACTCGGATTGTGCTTGTGTTGTTGTTGCTACGACTAGTGTCGGTTTTTGATATAGACCGTCTACGGAGGCTCCGGTCTCTGCAGGCAATGGTGTCGCTTCATCATGTTGTTGTGATACGATAGGAGTGTTGGGTATTGTAACATGGTCTTGGTCGTCGACTGGTGAATCTGGTTCGTCATGGTCCTCGTCGCCATCATGCTCACCGGCATGCTTGGTATCCAGAGTATGGGTGCCATCGCCATTGGCTTTTGCCTTCGCCTTTGCCTTCTTCTTCTTGTTCTTCTTCTGATTCGCAGCTGTAATCATGGCATTAGTATGTGTTTGACTCTTGATGATTGCTACCATCAGGACATACTTAAAGGTGCGTCAATAGCAGTATCCGGCGGCATTGTATATGACACAATGCAAAACAAACTGCCGCTATGGTCTGTGTAACAAGAATGAACCTTTGTTTGGATGTCTCGAGTCAATGGAGACTGTGAACACGTGAATGGACATGTTTCAAGAGTGCTTTATGATCCAGGGGCTGGTTACAGGGGTGAACGCTTTTGACGAGTCATGAATTAGGGTTACTATTGCTATATACAGATGGCATACAGTTCATCAACCAATGCTCTTCAGGTCTAAGCTGGCACCACCTTGACATCCACAACCTGACACGCTGAACTACGACCCTGACCTTGGCGTACCCAACGCGCCATCTCGGCTTCATATTCTGCTAGACCTTGCAGACTTCCTCGAAAGACTGCTCCACCATAACATACAGCCCATACGACACCAATGTCGCCTTGTCCACCGTTCCAGTTGCATTCGAGTAGTCCTCCGCAAGTGATGTCACAATGCTCTGCCTCCCCAGCTTGAGGTCGTTCTGGACCAAATAGGTCTTGCTGGTAAAAGTCTTCGTCATCGTTGAAGTCACTTAGTGCGTATCCAGCATACGCCTCACCGGGAACGTCGGCTATCGTGAGAGTGCCACTCGTAGTATCCAGCTCGAACAGCGTCGCTGGGACTGCTGGTGCAAGGCCGGGAGGCAAGCCATTCGAACAGTCGGGGCAGTCGAAGTTGTTGTTGTTCGCATTCTCGAGCGGGGAGTATGATGTGGTGGAAGTCGACGAGAGTACAAGATCATAACCTCCAACATTGGCGGCAATGTATGCGTTCATAGGTTGAGTCAGAAGGTAGAAAGAAGATGGGACTGCGTATACTCCAGAGTTTGTTATAGTTGATGTCTGTGTTGAGGTGATAGTCGTTGTGCCAGGCAATCGCTGTTCGGAGCATACACATCAGCTTCGACAATCAAGTGAATAAATAATGGACCTCACTTACAGGCAAGATTGTGGAAGTAAGAGTGACAGTCGATGTATAAGTGCTCGTTTTCACAAGCACTCGCGTGCTAGTCGTCGAACTTGATTGTGGCGGGGCAGCTGTTGACATTGCGAGCAATAGGCAGCTGCAGGCCTCTTGCACCTTGCTTGTCCCGAAAGTCTGCAAGGCACCGGGAAGTCCATTCGACGAAGGCGCGGGTGATTGCGCCACGAGCTGAGCACCCCACACAGCACCATTTGGCTGGACTGACTGTAGAGAGCTCTTCATCCAGCAGGTCCCAACGCTCGGACGATAGTAGTCTGTAGGAACGAATGACACGTCGACGCAGTCAGCCGTGCTTGTGCACAGTGCAATACATGCGTTTAGGGAAGTTGTGCTAGCAGAGCCCATGTCGCCGCCTAAATGGTCTTGATAGCACTGGACTACGAATGCATTGTTGTTCGATGTGAAGACGGTCCCGTCTGAGCCGGGACACGTAAGAGGAGCCTTGATAGCTGAGATGACTGCTTTCTCAGCTGGTCTAGTACCTGCAGTGGAAGAAACCTGACCAACACTGCGCTTGGTGTAGGATGTGTCGATGCAAGAGCCACTAAGGATAGTCAGTAAAGTTCATGACACACGTCCATGTAAGAAGCACAGACATTGTTATCGTCGTTGTAACATATGCTGTTCGCGTCATTGGTGGCGTGACCACTTTGGCTGGAAATCTGTAAAAGTTCAGCAATCCTGGACAGGAAACTAGCATTTGACTTGTGAGCAAGTCCTCTGAATCGTCCTTCACTCGAAAGGAAGTGCCGTGGGCCTGCCATCAGACGACGGAAGGCACTTACCCGGTCGCAGTGATGATTGATGTGCTTCATCAGACCGCGTCAGCAAAAGTGCCAAAGAGCACGAAGCCCGCACATCGACTCACGCTATCTTGGTTGTGAAGACCACCGTTGTGCTTATCGTGACGATTGTTCTTGTTCCCTTTAAGGGTATCGGTACTACTCTGGAGCGTGTCAGGAGATTTGAAGAATGCTTTGAATCAGCATGAACTTACACTGCAGTGTTCGAGGTGGGTAGCAAGCTTGAGCATAAACTCGCAGCATCGGGCAGTGAAAGTAAAGCCGAGTAGACATTCTGATGACCCGGACATCCTTGCGAGCTCTGCACGCGACCATGTGAGGCAAGTGGGCTCGACCAGACAGGCACAATAGACAATGAAACCAGTGTAAAGAATGTCAGCAAGAGAGTGAACATCTTGATGATATTGTAGACAAGTGCTCAATCACAACACACGCATCACAGAGGCAAGAACGTGCAGTGCAGCGCGAATCAATTGATATATCTTAAAATCTGTATGCATACTGAATTACAAAGTCTGGTCTGGAGGCAGGGAATAGTATGCACGAAGGCGTAGCGACAGCCATGCTTTGCCAGAACAAGCGCATCTTTCTTGCAGCAGCACACGCGAGTGTAAGCGTCTTAAGCAAGAAGCGACGCGGAAAACGCGTACGATGTCCGTGAATCTCGCGCTCGACGCAACCAGAAGGTTGGAGGGTGAAGAAGAATACGAGGTTGTTCTTGGCATTGACGATGCGCTCCAGATGACCTAATTGATTACACTTTGGCTTCGGCGTCAAGTCCGAAATCATTGGATCTGCTCAAGTAGCAGCGTCTACGTTGATCAGCAAGACGCTTTGAGCTCACCGGCTTCGCCAACATGATACCCTGGCAGCTGTAAGTCCACATCTGCATGCCTTCCGAAGTGACTCACTAATCCCTGCCAGCCTGAATACCTTCGCCATCCCCATAGCCATCTACGCTCTTCCGCGCGCCCTCGCCTTCTATCGATCCCTCACCTCACCCGCCCACAAAGCCACAATCACTCCGCTTCCACCCCGAACCCTCCAACTCCTCATCCTCCTCGCGCTCTCCGCCCTCCTCAGTCTCGCCCTTATAACACCGCCCTTCACCCCACACAACATCTTCGCCGCACACCCCTCCAACCGCCCAAGCACATCCACATCCACCCTCTTCGACCGCCTCTCCACGCAACGACCCCTCACGACCACAGAAGACATTTCTCTCCGCGCCGCTCTGGCCTCCAAATCCGGCCGACTGCTCTACTATGCCCTCGGACCAGACACGCTAGCATCCTGCCTTTTCTGCTTGCCCACCGAACTCGACGCACCAGGCGCGTCAACAATACCGCTGAGCTATCTCCTCTACCAGCTCCCTTCCCAGCTAGCGCCGCATCTGCTGCATCTCTTCCTGCTCGGCTTCGTCACCGCGTCTTCCCTCTCGAGTACGAGCATCAGCAACACCCACCGTCCCACCACTAGCAACAACAGCAGCAGCACATCCCCAACCCGCTGGCGGACCCCCTTCCTCACCCTCTCTCTCGCCCTGGCAGCTGTAGATATCTACCTCCTCTGCACCTACGACATCCGCTCTCCCAATGCGCTCATCCGCCCCGGCGCCCCGCTCTCTAGCATCGACTTTTTCCACTGGCGGCTGCGCACATACCGGTACCTCGCCCTCGCGCTGACGGACGTCCTCCTGGCCGCTGTCATCTACCTATCTAGCACAAACAGGCTATTTGCGCGACCGAGAAGTCCAATGGAGGGATTAGCAGAGCGGGTTGCGGGGTTGGGGAGGGTAGTGGAAGCGAGTAATAGTCGGTTATGGGCAGCAGGGGTGGTTCGAAATACGGCTGGGCGGAGTCGGGAGTTGAGAGGGGTAGAGGCAGGTTTCTGGGACGAGGAGGGGAAGGTGTATGAGGAGAGGGAGGTCGTGGACGCTGTCAAGGGGGTGCTAGGCATTGGACGGGTAGATCTCCGGGCGATGGAGGGAAAAGCGAGGGAGATGGCGCAGGTGGTTGGAAAGTTGATGGTCGTCCCAAAGCAGGGTGGTAGTGCTGGTGGGTGAGGTTGATAGCATCTGATCAAAGAAAGTACATGCCCAAACCGACCAGAACTTGCGAGAGGTTGTGCTATATGTGTGTTTTAAACCTATGAACGCAAGCGCTCACGTTGTCTGTGCACGGAAGCGCGCATAATTGCTCCCATTGCATCCATTGCGCCGTACTAGTCCATATCCATGACTCCGAATACTCAACACAAGCCCATCCCATGCATCATCATACATTGACACAACCTTCACTTTCACCTTGCCCAGCCGATAGCATACGGCTGGTGATCAACTTGCAGCTCATCCTCACCATACAGATCGTCAAATGCATCATACATAAGGGCTTCTGGATCGAAATTCGGCACATCCGACTCGCCCACTTCATATTCAACACCTCGAGCAAATCGACCCTCGTCCCAAAGTGCCAGATTGTCCGATGCTGATCGTGAAGGCGGTGGAGGTCTCACGTCTGGAACATGATAATGCTGGAGCTCTCCAGTGACAAGCGCTTCTCGTACAGGGCCGTCTGTATCGGGCATAGGCTCCGGGTCGTACGCTGGCTTGAAATAGGTTGGCAGACTCTTCCTTTTGCCTTTTGACGCTTTTTTGGGTATGCTAGTATCATGTTCAATCCCTGCATGCTGACGCTTCGTGTCTATCTCGACCATTAAATCGCTGAAGCTTTCTGCCTCGATGCTAGTCCGTTTTCGCTCTACCTGAAAACAATCACGACGCGCGATATTGGCAGTAGCGAGGTTGTCGTCGGTGATCGACACTCTCTTGCTTGCTTCCGCCGGTGAGCCAGGACTATCATGGCAGAACTTCTTACATTTCCTGAGCGTAGGTGGACTGAGACCTGCCTCGGCAGAGCTTCTCTTGGACACATCAGAGGCTCGCTTGATGTTGATTTCTGGAATACCAGGAAGAGGTGGAATATCCTCCTCGTCGCCGTACACCATCTCTTTGGTGACGTGAAATTCCTCCTGACTGTCAACGGCAGTGCTTCCTTCGTAATCCATGTTCGAGCCTTGACGAGATGGTCCACGGGAAGGTCCACGAGATGGCGATGGAGATGGCTCAGAGGGTCTGTACCATGCTGGAGGTTCCGCAAATTCCATCACATTAGAGTGTTGTCGAAGGCCTGAGATCTGTTCGGAGAAGCGCGAAGGTTCCGACTGCACGGTGATCAAGTCGGCATGATGCATGAAGAAGTCAAAGTCATCGAACGCTGGGTCAAGCTGGTCCATTTGTGGATTCACGCCTTGTTCGACCAAGGTGTTTGCGCTGGTCGCTCGACTGACCGCTCCGGAACGTGCGCCGTTATTGACACCAGTAATGCCGAGTCCTGTCGAAGCCGTCTGATGAGTTCCAATAGCTTGGATGCTGTCACGAGCCCAGGTGGCGAATTCGTCGTAGGAGTCTGGAATGCCGGCTGATGCCATCATAGTTTGAGGTCGATGTTTTGGTGAGTCACTACAGCTGACCAATGGCGATTGTGCTGAAAAGCGATCGAAGACATCATGGTGGATGTTCGAGGGCAATAGTTGCACGCTGCGAGTATCAACAGATTTGGTGCGACGATGAGCAGATGCAACCGGTCCTGACGTGGTGTCTGTGCCGAAGAAGCGCTGCAACTTTGGACTAGATTCCACTATTGACTCCTCGCTCAATTTTGCTCGTGCTGGCTCGTCTGAGAGTGTGGATTTGCTCGAACCAGCACTGACGTGATATCGAGTTGGTCCTTGATGACCGGAATTGTTCAGGCGTTGAGCGATTGCGCCTTTCACCCTTCCAAACAAGCTGACATCTCGTGGAACTCTGTCAATGTTGTCTTGCTGCTTGATCAGTGTTCGGCGTGGTTTCGAGGGAGAACGGCTTTGGATCATAGGTGTCTCGGTCATGGCAGAACGTTCGTACTCTGCTGAGAGAAACGCAAGACTGGGTCTGGGTGGGCTGGACTGACGCGATGGTGGAGGAGCATTACGACTCGGGTTCCGCGGAGGTGGCACGAGCAAGTGGGCTTCATGCCTGACAGTCTGTAATGGTGCTGATATCTCGAGCTTGCGTTGAGGAGAGCGACCTTTGCGATGCATTGTGCCGTTTGTTGATCTTTCACCAAGGAGATGAGCTGGACGAGGTCTTGTGGAGCCAAGCTGTTGTGCGGGTAGAGTTGGTAGTGGTGGCAAGTTCCCGACCCCGTCAAAGGACTGCCTACTCTTCGAGTGCGCTTTCTGTGCAGGCAGACTCAGAGATCTATGGCGGTGACTGTTCGTTGCAGACGATCGGAACGAAATACTAGCAAGTTCGTCTTCTTCTTGGGAAGGACGTACTGTCGTGCGCGAAGGAGACGAGAAGTTGCGCGATGAGGATTGAGAGGTGTTGCCTGGACATCCAGGTGTCAGCTGAACAGGATCTCAAAGTGGGGCAAATGACAGCAGTACTTGTTTCATCTTCATCCTGAAACACCGAGAATGTAGAGAGGAATCCGCGACGACCTGCGCGCTTTTTGCCATAGGTTGCCATATCGTTTGAAAGCAGGAGCGCCTATGTCGTAAATCGAAAGAGTGAGGTGTGCATGTAGAAGTGTGGTGAAGATAAGGTGGGTAAAGATAATTGACACAGAGTCATGGATGGACGCGACTGAGACGGGAGCTTCCGAGGGGGCTGAGGAGGTCGCGCTTTCCACTGGATATACCTTGTCTGACTGCAATACTCGAGAAGCACCTGATGATGCCCGCTCCTCGAGACTGCCTAACAGCTGTGCCTCATGCACTGAAGATGCCATACTCGTTGGATTCATGTTCTCCGGGACCTGCGATACTAATGTTTCTCGCCACCGTGCACGATCTAAGCTGTTTCATGCCTAAAACTCCTCTTCCCGGCCCCCTTTTGCTATTAGGCTACTTCAAATACTCAGTGCTCGGCAGCGCGGACGCATGAATGAGATCCTAGCCCGCACGACTAGTGGATTTGTCCTGCACGTCACTAACATCCCAGACCACGCTGGGCGATCTGTGAATCAAACTTGTGAATCGTGATTCTCGGTGTGCAATCGGCCAGATCTCGTTGCGATCAAAGGTGCAGACACGTCACCCGACTTGCCATCATCATGCAGCCTTCTTCGTCACTTTATATCTGAACGCAGTATTAGCAAAAGAGCCTGTTTTGAGCCCCTGCCACCACTTACAAAAACAAACGTTCTCTGCTCCATATCTCTCGATCAGGGTCATCCATCACATCTTCCACCCGAAAGCTCTTCCGAAGATCTTTCACAAAATGCAGGTCCGCATTACGCCTCTTCTTAAAGCAGAAGTAACACACCGTCTTCTCACCGATAAGTTGTTTCATCGTCTGAAGTAACAGAGGAAAGGCAGGCTCAAAGTAGACGCAATCTGCAGCCAACAGCACATCAGGCTGCTTGTGAACGCTTGCTTCGCCCCAGTCAAGCACGGACGCTGAGACAAACTCTGGGGCAAGGTGGTTAAGCTTGATGTTATGCTCCATGAGTGAACGAAGCTGGATCTGGTCTGTAATTTCAATGTGGCCATTGCTTGATTGACCTAAAGCGATTGCTACAGCTAGTCCGACTAAGCCGCCTCCAGCACCTAACTCAAGTCTATGTGCCATCAGCATCGAGGCCTAGCAGGTAGTTTCAAAGTATGCACTGACATTTGCTTCCCAACTAATGAGCTCAATTGCTCATCACGCAGCATGTACTTTCCCAGTACCATTCCAGCGGGCCATAATTGCCCACCACAGCCTTCTTTCAGGTCTTCATGTAGCTTGAGCTTGGTATGCAGTAGACCATCAAAGTCGACCTCTGTTGTACCAGGAGCCTTTTGCTCGCGGACTTCAATCAGATCTGTATTGACAAAACCGTCGAACTCTTTCGTGTCACTATCGCTGTCTGAGTCTGCATTCATGTTGTGTACCTTATGGAGGAGAAGATGACGGGAGTCGATGTCGTGGCAGAATAGGGGAGTGATCGGCGTTCGCCTTATGACAGACTAGAACTAATCAGTGAAGTCGGTTTGGCAATTCGGAAACTCCAGAACATCATCGCGCATCTCCTCAAACCTCAAACCTCTCTAACAACACTACTACAGCACATTCGACTCCCTGTGCTGCATCCATCCACTCGCCTTGACGATCCTCTCTCCACTACCGCATCGTCTAAGCAGTCGCCATGTTCGCAACCACCAGATCTACCGCCGCCCTGGCGTTCCGAGGTATGCCGCCACCACACTATCGAACGACTTCAAGAATACTTTCGATTGACACAACCTTGCAGTCAAGCCTACATCCGCCCTCGTACCTTTCAATGTCGCATCACGCAACATCTCCAACTCGTCGAAGAACAACGCCACAGGAACATCATTGAACCCCACGGGCGGCATGAAGAACGCCTCAGAAAGCGCAACATCTTTTAATCCCGCCACTTCCATCTCACGGATGCAAAGCCCCGGCGATGTGGCTGGCGCGCCAGCAGTCCACCCGTTAAGAGCAGGCTCGAAAATGCCCACAAACATACCACTCCCGACACAAGAAGGGAAGCAGGGTGTCGTACAATATGCACTGTAAGCTGTCACAGACTTGCTTTGCCACTGAGTAGTGAATATGCTTATACCTATTTTCCAGCACAACCCTCGATCAGGTCACCAACTGGGCACGTCAGTCTTCCCTCTGGCCCATGACATTCGGACTCGCCTGCTGTGCCGTCGAGATGATGCACTTGTCCACACCACGTTACGATCAGGATCGTATGGGAATTATTTTCCGTGCTTCTCCCCGTCAATCAGATGTCATGATTGTGGCTGGTACACTCACGAACAAGATGGCACCTGCGCTACGACAGGTTTATGATCAGATGGTTAGTTGTACTGAAGAATCACTGCGTCCTGTACAGATGCTAATTGTTTGTAGCCTGAGCCAAGATGGGTCATCTCCATGGGCTCTTGCGCAAACGGAGGCGGATACTACCACTACAGCTACAGTGTTGTACGAGGATGCGACAGGATCGTGCCCGTTGATATCTACGTGCCAGGATGCCCTCCTACAAGTGAGGCTTTGATGTACGGCATTTTCCAGCTGCAGAAGAAGATGAGGCATACCAAGATCACGCGTATGTGGTACAGGAAGTAGATGATTATATTGGGAAGAGGAGTTGTTGGAGGGATCTATGCTACTGAGCAGGTCTGTGTCGCCGCCGGTTACTAGCAAGTTCTCTGGAAAGTCGTCTGATGGAGGGCATGCCCAGTCTGGGAGGCATTGCAGCGGCGTTTAAAGGTTTATATGTCGGATTCAAGCCTTCTGCCGTAGATATCAATGACAATACTTCATACTGCACTTGCAATCTGAAACCAATCGCGGTCTGCCTCTACTTGCAGTAGGTGGGGCAAAAGCCATCGGGCCCTAGCCCCCCACATCAATCACCTCTCACATCATCCTGTCTTTGACCACTTTCATACTACTCTATGCTCAAGATACAGCGTCATCTAGCAAGCACACGCATCTCCTCGCTTTCGACTAGACAACTATTCCAGACCAGTCACCCTCGATTCAGCGGCAGCATAGCAAGGACAATGTCGACCGAGGCACCGAAGAAGCATGAATTCATCATCATCCTGCCGGATCAGGAGGGCGCGCTGGAGCGTAGGATGGAGGTTCGTGGGTATGTGCTGTTTTCTTTGGATGCTTGTGATGTGTTCATGGTGATACTATGCTAGGTGTGGGCCTTGTGAGTGCCCGAGACGTGACTTATTGTCAAGATGTATGAAGGAAGATGTGGCATGATATGCTTCATCTTCCGGCGTCATATGCCAGCTCTTGCTGTACTTCGATTGGCTACAGATCGATATGATGCGGCTCATTCACGTACATATACATGATTTCTAGAGAGCACGCTAACACAAGCATAGTCAGCACCTGACTGATCTCAAGCCCAACGTGGCAAATGGATACTATGTTTTCGGCGGTGAGTAAGACCGGCTTTTTCTCCCACTTCTCTTTCAAGATCCAGATCGTGATTCCCCATTAAGTCGTGTTACTTTGAAACGCCTTGCTCCTGGTTTCCACGTATTTAAAGCCCTACAAGCTATGATTATAGACAGCAATGACCACATTCTCGCACTCCTCATGTCCTGACTAATGCCACCCATATCTTGTATTCTCACTGACACCATCTCCTTTGCCAGGCGCTATGCTAGACGAAGTCCCTCAACCCGGTGCATCGCCCAAGATCCGCGGGTCTGTGATGCTTGCTGTGGCTGAGAGCAAGGAAGCTGTACTGAAGAAATTGAAGGAGGATGTTTATGTCAAGGTATGTTGCTATGTTTTCCTCACAGCTCTCTACATTTGAATATAGCAGTCGAGCTGTACCTAGCCTTTTCCTACTAACGTGCGTGTCCGCGGAATAGAACAACGTCTGGGACTGGGAGAAGATACAGATATACCCTTTCATCAGCGCTGTGAGACAGCCGTTGTAGCAACCAAAGGCAGAAGGGGAGTCGAAGGAGAAGGCGAAGCTGTAGAGTTGGACTGCTTATTGGACAGAAACTCAGGTATGTATACGTGTATAGCGAGGCTTATCATACATGTGCTTATAATGCCTCAACCAGTGCAACAGGTGCAGGAGATACTTGTATTGCTAGCGTATATCTCAAGACATGCTTTCATTTTGTAGCACCATGGCCTCGTAGCACGGGAGCCATACTATCCTCCCATGCTGACGTTTACAAGAATGCTGGCCTACCACTATCCGCAGCCGCCACACTAATAAACCTCCTATCCTCCACATCCCTATACCCGTCGTGGCCCATGCCTCCGTCTACGCTCAACCTAGCTTCCGTCCCTGCTCCTGCTTCACTGGCCCTACCACTTTCCACATCCCCATCCTCCACCTCGTTATCCTTTCCCCTGTCTCTCTCCTCACCCCACATCCTTCCCACTGCCGTCATCAGCCAACTCTTCGTCCTCAGGTCGCGAGTCGACCGCGTAGGACTCTCAGCATTCACATCCATACCTCCACCCGCCACCTCTCCAGACGCTGCCTCCCTGCGCAGACCCTCCTTGGGCAGAGGAAATGGCGGCAGTGGTAGACGCCTCGGCGATGATGCACTCGTCCCGCTCTCTGTATCATCACTCCCCGGCACCGTGACCCAGTCATCCGTGCGTCCAGCATCCCCGAAACCCTCATCATCTGCATTACTCGCCTCATAGCGACCTGCACCATCATCGCCAGCACCACCTCCATGATCCAGCGCCGAATTGGGAATATGCACCATCAAAGTCGGCGCGCTACTCTGCGGCTCTGGCATTGCCCCCGCACCTCCTCCCACTCCCAATCCCGATTTCTTCTCCGCCTGCGCGTTCGTCTTCGCCTGCACCTTCACCTTCCCTTGCGGCGATAACAAAACCCCACTAGCATATCTCGCTTCCGCCCTTCCCCGGATATAACTCGCCCTCTTCTCCGCCAACGGTCTCGCATCGAGCTGCTGTGCCGGTTTCACCGTCTCCGGCGTGGCAAAGAGGGAGCGCTGCGTCGTGGCGTGCGAAACCAGGCGGATGCGCTGTTGAGCCTGGATTGGCGTCGTGATTGCACCTGGGCTTGGGATATGCATTGGAGCTGGTGGTAGCGGTGGACGCTTGGCGATTTGGAGGGATGGGAAGGCGGCGGGTGTTGGGGTGGCGAGGTCGGAGGGAGCGTGGGAGCCGGGACTGTGGATGGGGA
>Ga0268246_10000297_pt1 | contig 24509 bp, 14 predicted proteins | sample AgamicOrSfe_FD_200242 | JGI IMG/M metagenome (GOLD analysis project Ga0268246, IMG submission 200242) | Agave microbial communities from Guanajuato, Mexico - Or.Sf.e (v2) (version 2) | ecosystem: Host-associated > Plants > Phyllosphere > Phylloplane/Leaf | place: Guanajuato, Mexico | collected...
CTTCCTTCCCCACCACCTACCTTCCCTGCTTACCTGAAAGCAATTATTGAAACTCTACTTCATTCCTGAGGAAAGCCGAGAATCCGCTCTTTGAAAAGCTTCCCCGGGAAAAGTACACAAAGTCCCCGCCCAGTGGAGTCTTCCGCTGGAACTAGATTCCAGCTTCGCATAAGCGGTCTTAGCTTTGACTTGGCAGTAGGAAGACGATGTGGGGTTTAGTCCTTTAGCCCAGGTTAAAGTTGAATTAGGCAAAGAACCAGCACACGCCTATTCATCCACTGAAAGGGAAATAATGGTTGGAACTCCTTATCAATTACCTCTCCCGCCGCAGCGCAAGGAAGAGTAAACGATTAATGGCAAGTCAGAGTGAAAGGCAGAGACTTCAGTTGCTACCGTACTTGACTGAGAACTTGATAGAGTGGTTCTTTTCCTCTTCCGGGAGTGTTTTTGCTTTCAACCGGCCCCTGGGATTATCATATAAAAGTTCTATTCCTGCCTACGCGTTGTTTCCAATCTCTGAACTTCGGGAATGCTTTACCTAAACTGATTCAGAAAGGCATGCTAAAATTGCTTCACTACCTGAAAGAAAGCATTCTAGCAGCTTCTGAAATGAAAACCCGATCCATGGAACCATCTTTTCTTTTCAAAGAAAGAGCTTGTTGAAGCAGAACTACCTGACCGAAGGAGATAGACAGGAAGGGAAGGATAACCCAATTATAGTTTACGAAGTAGAAGCTATAGGCGAAGGCTTTTGAGTAGCCAGTGCCATAACTATAAGATAGGTAAGCTTCTCCAGAGATAGATCTCAAGGAAGAAGTCCCGGGCGAGAAGTGATCGGAAGCATCGGTGAAATGAATCTATTCTCCAAAGCACCAAGACGTTAGACCATACAAGGCTCTCTTGCACAGGAATAGCGTCAGATAAGAAAGATCAGATTAGCTATGGCCTTAGGTGAATCAGTCACAGTTCATAATTCCCCGTTACTGCTAAAAGGAAACAAGGAGTTGGCAGGAATAGAACTGGCAGCTAACCGATAAGAATAAAGCACTAGAAACTTCCGGACTCTTGGATTAAATTATTATACTTGTATTTCTTGCCTGCGAAATGCTTTCTTTTCCATTGGTGGAAAAGTTAGCGCCCGCTTCTTCTTTCGTCTTTACATTCTTTCTCTTCAAGGTCCGCATCCAACCATAGTGAAAAGGAAGGGCCTAGTTCAAACTCTGGTTTCAGACTAAGGTCTTGCTTCTCCACTTTTGCCTCAAGAGATTCCCCGTTGATCAAAGACGGAATCTAAACCCCTCAAAGCCAACAACACTCTCGGGTGGAAAGCCTAGAAGCCGTAGGAATAGATTTCTTCATAGTCTCTCTCCGCAGTCAGGTTCAATCAAAAGCTAAGATTCCGCTGACAAACATAGAACAGAGCTAGACTTCATAAAGGCGTTAGAGTCAAGCGCGATGCATAGTAACTTCCGGGAGGTGGTGTACTTTCTTTCTTTCTGTCCTAACAAGGAAGTCAGCCATAAGGATAAGGCAAGGAAGAGAGATAAACTGAAGCTAAAGGCCCGCCCAACTTCGGTACTAGTCCTAACGACTGACGATACGAAATCACAGTTTGATGCTAACTACTGCAGCCCCTGCTTATTCGGGTGGAACTCCTTGCTTTCACCTCAATCCCCCTCGTCAGGAGCTTGACAGAAGGCTACATCAAAGAGGTAGTTCATCACACTTTAAGATAATTTAAGATAAGAAGAACATCTTCTTCAAGTTGAATCAGTTTCATTTCCCTTAGGCTAAGAGAAAGGGATGTGCATTTATAGTAGTGTACTTAGTGAGCTCATAAACTGGCGAATCAATTCATTTGAAAGAGAAAGGAGGGGCAATGTAAACAAGCAACGGCTTTCGCTCAAAACGAGCTATTCTTTATCCCGGGAGAAGAAGACGAATAAGCAACTGTCAGAGTGAAAGGCAAGTCTCCTTCCCGGGTAAAAGGAAAAAAAGCTTGGGTGTATTTTCGGGGATTGGAATGTGACGCTTGAAAGAATTGCATTCAAGGCACCGGAAAGAGTGCTTTCTTCTTATTGTTATTGCGGAATACTTGACCCACGTAACATAATGTCAGTCCCAGTTGTGGGAAAAGAAGGGCTTGGTTCAATTACGTAAGTCAAGGGGTTAAGAGGAAGCAATCAATTGGGCTTTCTCAGGACAAGAAACTCTTTGAGCATGCCCTTCTGAATCAGTTAAGGAAAGAGAGTTGGCAGAGTTCGAGATGTCTGAGCTAGCACTCTTCCGATCTATGTATCATAAGAACCATATCTTGTTACCGATGATGTAAACAAAGAACTCGGCCACGGGCATTAGGCACACCATCTTCCGAAGTAAATGCTTGCGCAGGGAAGGAAAAAGGGATGATATTTAAAGCAGCCTCAAGGTAAGCCCCTGATTCAGTGATACCCACCACCTGAATAAGTGAATGCTCGTCAGGCACAATTGAGATACCATTTTCATAGAGGAATTGATCCACATAAGGCAAGTGATGGGCAACAGGAATACCCCAAGATGAAAGATATGGCCTAGAATACCACTCAATAGCAGAAGCTGAGGACTCCCCATTGCACCGGATGAAAGTATAACCTCTCCTCCATTATCACGCACCATTGTGTGATGATAGTGACCAAAAGCATCACGGTACACCACTCCAATTGCTGATAATTTTGAGTTATCTACTGCAGAGGAAGAGGAAGTAGCAAGTAGAAACCTCTCCACACTTGCAGGAACAGAAACCTTTATGTTTGAAGGTTTTGCATTGCTCAGTAGATCCGCTGCATTATGCCTTCTACCGGCACTATCAAATTACGAACTTGGTGCCTAACCTAAAGTAAAGCCATTATATGGATTAACCCCTGCCTCCAGTAGACTATCTCAACTAGTATATACGATTGCCAGGTTCTCAACTCAGGTCGGAAAACAATAGCACTCTCCACCCATTCATAAGATTGATTCACCAATGTTAAGTCCCAACTCAGTCCAGACTTTGCATAAAATTCTTGATCAGCTTTACTGTAGAATATGGACATCCAGCTGTGAAACCGATATGCAAATAGAAAGTCTTTCTCTGATGATGCCAAAGAGCCAATTTCATTACCTCGAAAGCCTATCCTTTCTATATGAATATGAGATTGTCGGGCCGATAAAGCATTTCTTTCTTCTCGACTCCCGAAATCGAGAGAGAAAATATACGAATTACCTTCGCCTAAAGACTCACCCTTAGTCTTTCTAAACCTTCGCTGATGGGACACAGATATGAGTGAAGGGGCAACAGTCTGTCTACCGTCTTTCCAGTCAGCGGAAACCCCCCGATCTTTTATGATAGTGCAGAGAATCCGCCTTTGGGCAATCATTCGTTCATTCAGCACGTAGGAGAGGTGTAAGTTACTCATGTCTTGCTTGCAATCCCCTATCTCACTGCTGGCTTGGCAGCTAGTCCCACACTGATCCCACTGCTGCGTTAAGCTCCCAACTGACAGGGGATCGGTCCTTAAGAAGGTAATCATCGATTTATTGAGTTCTGCTAGTAAAAGCGTCTTTAGTTCGCCCTTACCAACAAAGAAAGAGTACTGACTTCATGGAATTATAGCAGCCAGCAAACAAATGAAAAGGCGTGAAAGAATTCAATAAATTAACATCGAGCCTCATTCGAAATAATGGTTCACTACCAGTACAAAGAATACCAACCCGAAGAAGCTACATGGGCTCTTAGCCAAGGAGAAAACCCAAACAAAGCCTATTTCACTCTCTTTCTCAAAGATTTCCAGCTAAGCTTAGAACAAAGCAAGCAGTGGGCTTCAGTTTCAGGAAACCTGATCTAATCGGGAAAGCTGGGAGCAAGAAGAAGTCCATCTCAAAAGCGAGATTAGCGCTTTCTCTGATATAGTCTATTTGAGTGTCCGATCTTAACAGGGAGATCGGGAAGTCAGGTCTGAGACAAAAAGTTCCCAGCCTGGTTATATACGAAGTTGTCCCCGGATCTTATATCACGCAATTTTGTGATGAGTTACACCGGAGTTGGAACCGGGAATGGATTAGCGATCAGAGTCTGTCGCGATCTCGATAGAGATTGTTAGAGAGGGACCTAAGCGGGGCCGATGAGTGATACGAACAAACCCTAAGTAATTGGAGGGCCCCTCGATTCTTTGGAAGTCAGCTGAGAGACCGTTGAGATTAGACAGTAGGGAACCGAAGCCAATTTCTTCGTTGAGCCGTTTGATAGCCCTTTTCGTAAGCTCCCTTATCAATTGCTTTCTCCTAATAGAGTGATTTACCCGATTAGATTAAGGCGCAGGATTCCCCACCCCTTGTCAAATAAGGGAAGTTTCCGTCCACACGCATCGAAGAGCATTCATCCCGTATCCTCACTTATCCTATCCTACGTTCTTTCCGTTTTCGAAACGAAAGTAAAGAAAAGAAAAAGAAGAAAGCTACCGCCAAGCAAAGGGCGATGATCCAGTGGCCTACAGTACGGATGAGAAAAATTGCCTTCCGAAGGAGTGAAAGAACCCGGGTCAAAGAGGTGGATCCGAATATATGGGCCCTGAATGCTCGCCCCAAATAAGCTAAAACAAAATCGCTGAGACCTGGAGGGGGATAAAGGCTACTAGTACAAGACAAGTAAGCAAAGTGGATATTCAACGTACGTCCAAGAATGGCCTTGCCGCCATTCCGATTCAAGACCAAATTTCAAGTCCAATAATGCCAAAAGTAAATCTGTCTTCGGCTATCCAGCAAGCGTGCCAGCTGGAACCGGATCCCGCTTTGAGGTCCTCCAATCTTTGAATGAGGAAAACACCCCCAATGGGAACCAGATACGTGCCAATTAAAAAAGGAAAAATTATCTTCTATTTCTGCTTCCCAAGGCGGAATCAGTTGCATTGCCTCCCTCTCTTCTAAACCGCACGGAAGCAAACAAGTCCAACAAGCTTTGGAAAAGCAAGAAGCTCTGGGAACAAATAAGCCCAAAGGCGGGAAGAAGAGTATAAAGAATCAATCTCTGACAACCCAACGAAATCAAAATTCCCCTTCCATCAGTGATGAGTCCCTTGTGGACTATGTGGTAAATTCAAGCTACACCCTACCTACCAGCGGGTCAAGGGCTTGTTGGTGTTCTACCATCCTTCTCTCCCCCTGACAATTGCCACTCCCATCCACCACCCTTCTCGGGATTTGAGAAACTACTCAGCCAGCCACCCCTCTATGGGTTTATAGACCCTACAACCAGGAAATAAAGTTCCAGCTACTGGAAACTCCCTCAGCCCTTGTTCTGGTTCTATACCAGACAACACCCCTTGCCGTCGGACTTGTCTTTCTCCTTGACTTGCGGGAGAAGAAGACTAGGGAAAAGCATTGTATGCCCGATAAAGCGCATTGACTAAACTAAACCAAAGAGTATGGACGTTAATTTCCCCTAAGGTGATTTAAGTAGAAGCTGAAGATTGTCTAGTTGAGCAGGAGGCCAAAGAGAGGACTCGCCCCGAATCCCTTTCATACCGTCACCCTTTTGTTGCTATCAGGAAGAGCTAACCAGACTAATGACCGTGAGTGACTCAGGACTCGAACCTACCACAACGGCGTAGGCCTATGTTCTACTAACTAAAAAACGTTGGCTGAGATTGGTGAGTAAACTTTACTAAAAAAGCATATAGAAGGACTCGATTTAGACTACCCTACGCTACAAAAGATAGAGCGCGTTCACACGGCACGCTCCTCTTTCATTTTTTGTTGTAAGAGTAATAGCCAAAAGTAAAATAGTAAAGGTAACTTCACTCTTCTCAGGTTAGTATCCTATGGCCCAGAACTCTTTTTTCTTTTCTTTGTTTTTTTAGTACTATATTCACTACGCCACCTCAGCAGCTGTGACTTGAACTACTGTCTGCATTACTGGGTTGGTTGCAAGCGGCTTTGGAAATGCAAATAAGAAACTGTCAAGTGTATGGGGATTCATCCCTGATTATCTTTAAAACAATCGGGAAATAGAAAACTCAAGACCCCAAGTTACTTCCCTATCATCCTGTTAAGATCGGATAAAAAAGTTTCGTTCCATTGAGTTCAATTACATGCCCCGATCCAAGAAGAAATTCGCCGACGCCCTGGCGACGCATCAATGATGAGGGTAACAGAAGGAACAGTTGTATAACCTCTCCAGGTAGAAACTCGGGACGTCCCATCATACTGCTTGATGATAGATGGAAAGCCCTGGTATTATGATATCATATCAAGCGGTATATTCAGCATCGTGAGTATCCTCCTGGTATCTCTGAAGTCGACAAGAAAACAGCAGATTGGCAATGAGTTTCTTTCTCAATGGAGAAAGACTTTCATTTTCTATGCTACTAAGATGTGTAGATGCCAAAGAGGCAAAAGCTTTCATGGAAGAAGTGCATGAAGGGATATGTGGGACTCATGCGAATGGGCATATGTTAGAAATAAAAATTCATAGAGCCGGTAACTTTTGGCTCACACTGGAGACGGATTGCATTGAATATGTGCGAAAGTGTCACAAGTGCCAAATCTCTGCTGACAAGATTAATGCTCCGCCTTATAATCCCAGAAGTGAGGTTTTATACTGCAGGCGAGTCGCTTGAGCCTAAGACAAAAGCCGGATGAGAAGAAAACCTGGCCTTTCAAGTACTAATCCTACCTGGTCCCGTCCCATACATTAAGGGATACCCTGTTTTTGAGCTTACCCTTGATAAGGAACTGGGCCGTCACAGATCTCCAGAGGATTCCACCTCTGGAAAGAAATCACTGGTGCTCGATCGAGTTGGGGCAGGGATTCTCTACAATGAGATTTTCGGGATTCAATCAATAGTAAAAAAAATGGCTGGACGGGAAGCAGCAGCAGCTTCGCAAAGTATCTGTTTAACGTTCGTTGCCTGACGCCTATCATTTGGTTGTACCATTTCGGAGAGATGGAATCGACAGCAGACTGATTTTGAAGCTGTAACAGTCGTTGTTCTTGATTTGATGCAACAAAAAGGCGCTTCGCACCTTGTGGACATTACTACCCGGGTATCAGAGGCAGGTGCGTATATGAACAAAAAGTTTTTCCTTTCGCGTCACCATCGTATAACAATGGTGTGTTGTTCGTTCTAAAACTAAATCCCTTGGGCAAGTGTCTCATGCGCCCAACAGAGTTAGCAGTTCAGTGAAAAAACCGGATGAGGTGGGACGAGTAGGAGATCCAAAAGACTGCTACCATGCTTTTCCGTCGGTCGAGATTTTTTAGTAGTGTGTTTGCGAAGGCGTTTTTTGATTAAAAAAAAGCTGGACCTCAGATATGAAATATACCCTCGAAAAACATCCTTACTTAGAAGGCTAAGGTTTCCCACTGAATGAGGAATGTAGCTCGAATTCGCGCTCTATTCTCGCGTACGTAGCCTTGATGTCTCTCTCGGTCTTTTCTATACTACGCTCTTCTCGGTGACGCGATGAAGTCATTGGAGTCTCTCTCCCTTAAGAAGAGTGGGTCGCTGATCTGGGAGTCAGTGTCTCGATGCCGAAGCCACGATGTCACTGAAGGCAATGAGTTAACCACCTAAAGCAGGGGCTGCTTCCATTCCATGACGCTCTGGAGGCATCGACCGTTTCTACATAAAGGAGAGACGATTCCTTCCAGGGGGAACCATCGTCCCTATATGCTCATACGGCACCACCTCCGACCTTACCTCATCTGAATCAGCCTATGATAGAGGGCTACCCCGATTACGAGGCGGATTCGACTGAAGTAGATCAGCCACTCAATCTTCGGAATACCCCGAGTTTTCCACTTTTGAAACTATAAAAATAAAGGGTCCGGGAGGAAGAAGAAGAGAAGATGAAGTCTAACAGCAGGTCTTGGGGATAACATACGATTGATGAGTGATCCCCTCTGAATCAGGTTTTGTAGGACATTCTGTGAACCTTTACTGAAATTGGATGAAGCAACCATATAACTGACGATATTGATTTAGTAGCGAGATCAGTTACACTAGCCCGGGCATCATCGCTGTCTTAGCGCGAACAACAAGTAGCCAAAACAGAGTAGAGATTCGGAGGGATGTGAAGAGAAATGAAGTCAATGACACCACACCAGACCGACCGGAAAGTCCAGAAGTAGCTACCATTTCACTTTTCCTTTACATGCTTTCCCCTATCACCAACTCTGATGTCACTGTCAACTTCAAAGAGAGAGAGGGGGAAGTCAGGGTGAGGGAGGAGAAGAAAGGGTGTCAGGGACGAAAGAAAAAGTACCCAATAGAGACAATAGATCACGTAGTCCCCGGAGTCAAATACCGAACCTTAATATACCTCTTCTTCATCCTTTGCCCTGACTAAATCATCCCACATTGAAATAAATCTTCCAGCCGTCGTTCCAGCTGAGCTTCGAACAGAGAAAGCAAATAGCAATGAAAGGGCACTCGAAGCAGGTCCTTCTGTTAGACTTAATTTACTTTGAAGGTGAACGGCACGAAGTCTTAACGAGCCACTTAAGATCTTAGAGGAGACCCTATTGAGCTTTCTTCAGAAATTCCTGGTGAGATAGAACAGATTGCAACAGTAGGAGATGGGCAATGGACCAACTACTTTGATGAATCATCCACAGCCAAGGAAGAAGGTGGTGTAGGAATCGTTTTGAAATCACCAAAAGGAGAGTCAACATCTTTATCCTTAAAATAGGAGTTTCCATGCTATAATAACAGTTCTGAATATGAGGCCAACGCGATAGGGTTGTCTATCGCTAAAGAAATGAAGATCAAAAAGTGAAAGACATCCCAGGCCAGGCATAATAATATGAAGAAGAGCGTTTCCTAGCCGTCTTGTCCTTGGGTTTTGAAGTACTGAAGAAGAATCAAAGCAAATAGAAAGCACTATAGCCGCAGCTGAAAAAGGGCTTTCATAGGGGATAAAAGTAAACTCCTTTCCCGTTCCGCTACTTCACTTCTTGGCTTGAATAAAGACCCTCACTCAGGCATTATCAACCTCTGTTGAGCCTTTCTAACTCCCCAAATATACGACAAAGATTACTCGACCGTAACGAAGGTCATAGCACTTTGAAGCCCCCCTTTCTCCCGTCATGATGAAGATCTTTCTTTCTTTTTTTCTGGATAAGCGCATAAACTCTTTTATGCGAGTGTAAGGTCACATGGTGGGTTATGTCCGATATGCGGATGACATGATTATAGCATTCCAAAGTGAGGTGGAGCTGGAGTGTCCTTTCGGAGATTTTTTACGAATATGAGGAAGGCTCTTCGTCACTTTCAGTTAGAGATGACCCTATGTGAGCTAACCCGGTGTGCCCAACGAAAGATCCGTGTCTTAGGCTTGGTCGTCGCAATAAGACGGAAGGGTTCCCTGGAAAGAAATAAATAAGGGCTCCTTTAAAGCGTTTCCAGAAGAGGTTGACGCGTTAGTATTACATAAGCAAAATGGTGTTCTAAGGAAAAGAACTTGACCAACTTCAAGGATAGGTGAGGGATAATCGCCTCTTGTCTCTTTCCTGACCTACTCAATCGAAAGATGCTCACAATCGGATGCGTTTCTCTAAGTCCCTGCTTTGACTGTTCCTTATCTTAGGTCACGGTTTTTTTGGTTTAAATCCATACGCAAAGACAAAGACAAGATTTGTCCCACCCGCGGATCTGACCCCCTTGATCTTCCTCTATGATTCGCGCTTTAATAAGCTCACTCGTGCCATTTGACCTCGTCCTATAAGATTCATAAGCCGCTCGACGTCTCTTCTTTTCTTCTAGCACAAGAGCGGATATGAACTCAGCAGAAAGAGCGGTAATTGCTCCAACAGCTTCTTCTTGGTTACACATGTCACCGCCCCCTTGAAGAAAAAGAAGGCATTCTTGCAAGGACCGCTTATTCCTATATTATTCCTAATAGACGGCTAATGCCGCGTCTAATCTCACGAAATCGAATTTTTTATTAAATATATATAAGCATCCGAACTCGCATTCTAATGTGCTAGCGACCCCTCCTTTAAAGCGTTTAAGGTAAAGGCAGCAGCTCGGGAAGCTTCTGTCGTGCGTCTTCCTACTGAGTTCGAGTTCAGGTCTTTCGCCTGAAAGTTCTTGCTCTTTCACTGATTACCAGCTTATGACACGCGGGTCACTAAGGCTCTATCTACGCTTTTTGGGGCCGGGCCTGCCTTTCGTTTGTCTGATCATCGAAAGAAAGACGAAGGCATAGGCTAGGACTGATTCTGGGCAAATCGATCGTTTATAAATAAGGATAAGGACTTTCTCTTCTTCTTATAGTTCAACATTCTACCTGCGTCAGAAAGCTTTCTCAATCTTCAATCTCAACAGATTCAACCTTCACTGGACCACGTCAAGCCTTTCCTCCACCACCAGCGACAACTAAGGCTTCACCCGAAATCGAGTTCTCGGTCTTACAACGCCTAAAAGAGAATCGAATCCCTTGAGTTAACCCTTGGAGAGGAATCAGAAAGGTAGTTCCTTTGGCGAGATTCTTCCCCACACCCGTTCGGTAGTCTACTGAAGTTACTTAACTCTTTCCCCTCCGATCCGTGGCTAGCTTTGCTTGCTTCCCCCTTCCTCTGGAAAGACCTTGATTCAAAGTAAAGGAATAAGAATAGCCGAATCGCTATCTCTGGAACCAAAGTCATACTATGAAGACTTGACTAAAGTCCTAATGGTTTGACCTTTAAACCACCAACAGGTCCTATTCCGACAAGACTGAAAAAGGGCTCTCTCCGTCGTTCTTGGTCAGTACCTTAAACTAATTAGCCATTTCCAAGCCGCTCTTTCATAAGCTGTGATGGCTCTTTTGAATAAAAGGCATAGTCTATGTCATCTTCCTTTTTTTTGCCCAGGAGCATTCGACTTATCTTCTATGCCATTAGTCAGACTCTGACGAAGCCTTAGGAGCAATGGAGTCTGGTGAGGTAGCTCTTGTCTCTTGGTCAGCTCTTTCCGCTCGAGTGAAAATGCTTTCTGGGGCGAGATTTGCATTTGCCTTGGGTTCGCTTTCCGGGTGAGGTTTAATAAAAAAGTAAAGTAGGACAGCGGTGACCGCTTTAGGCTATAGTTCGTCACTTGCGGTATAAAAAGAAGTAAGGAGCATACTATAACTCGAAAAACGTGAGAGGTATGAAATCACGCAAAAGACTGAAAGGAGAGGCTGCGAAGCAGCTCGACCATCGTACGAGGAGTCGAAAGCCAATCATTTGATAAGACTAACTCAAGAGAAAGAGCTGCAACTATTTCCTCAGTCTGACTTCCGTGGAAGTCTAATTTCTTTCATTCTGCGGTAGAATTGGGAGTTGAAAGCCAATAGGATTGAAGTCAGATTCTTTCTCTTTAAAGTTACGATTGTTCGAAGTTCAATTTGATCCGGGTAAGAAGACCTAAAGGCGGCCAAAAGGTTCTTGGGTTTCTTACGCTTTTATCTCTGTCTCTGCTGTAACTGCTAACAACAATAGCAATCTCTCTTCCTTTCTGGCTTAGCCTGTTGCGTAACCGATTTCGAGCTTTCAATCTTTTCATATCTATAGACGTCATTTCAACAGTTAAGAAATCCTCTAACTTGAACAAGACTAAGGGCAACCAACTCAGTAACTTCAACGGGTTCATAGAGGCCCAGTATTGAAGTTCGAATCAATGCCTAATTTACCCTCCTTCAGCTAGGCCAGGAACGATAAATGAGATGTTGCTTAAAACTTCAACGCAGTTCAATCTCAGGATGCTTGCAGCTCAACTATATTAATCTCCTAAAGCCATAAGGCGTAGGGCCGAATAGAAACATCAATCTTTCATCTAAAGCTGCAACTCTGTCCTCGACTTCCTCCCGGGTAAGATGAAGAACAGCCAGATACTGGAATTGGAGTAGAATCAATGGGGACTCGGAGGTCCTCCGCAGGACCTAGGAATAGAATAGATAGAATAGGCGGGATGAGCTCAACAATAGCGTCATTGAGTTCTCTGGGGCTGTCCTCTATAGTCGTTCCCACGGGAAGGATGTGAATAGGAGCTGAGTTCAAGAGATAGATGTAGTGATCTCGGTCTTTCTAAGGAATTTCTTGTATCAATAGATTCTGCTCTGTATCCCGGAAGGGAATGCAACAATAGAGAAAGATTCTAACTTCACTTGCTGCCTTTATGCTAACGGAGTTAAGTGACCCATAGGCATGGGTCACAAACGAGAAAGGTAGGTTCCTTTCCTTACTAGATCCTCTGTCACTTAGACTTCCTTAGAAGACTATCAATTCTCAGTCAGTTACCAGATAAAAAATCTGAGAAGATTAAAAGGCATTTATTCTAGCCGATAAGGATCTTAATCAATGGGTGTTGGATGATCAGCCTAGGCTTTTTCTTTTTTTTGCTTCTACGTCTCATGACGGGAGTGCGTCAGCCATAAAATGCATTCTTTAGTCAAGCAATGAGAAAGATTGACCAATCTCATCATATGCTATTTCATATTCATATGCCCTCTAACTTGAACTTCAATACTTCCCAGGGTTTCCACTGCCTAACTAGACTTCTCATTCATCGGAAGTCAGGGCTAAGAGTTATCATGAGTTAACTCCGGCTTATCTACTAAAGGCTGTAACTTTGAACTCAACTCTAAAGGAAGTGACTTCAGGGTTGGAACATCAGAGCAGAGGCGGGCATAGAATCTATGAGTGTTTGAATTGAATCCCTTGGGATTTGAAACTGAATCTTAGTCTGCAGGAATTAAGACTGGTTTGTAGCTTTCCTACCTTATCTGAAGTTGGACGGGATTCCTAAGTCGAATGACTGATCTCCGGACTCTTTACGGCTCTCAATCTCAATACTAGCTGGGGTTCAAACTGCCTTGGAGAAGATTCTCTAGTCTGTTTTCCCGGTGCAGAATATAGGGCATTTGAATAGAATAAGAGGGCGTGGGACGAGAGTTAGAACTCCTTGTTTCCTGCTTCTGACTTCTCTGTGCTTTCCCCCCTAGACTACTTGATATACCTTCAGGCACACATTCAATAAGTCGAATTTCAGTCTCAACAAAGACAGAGAGTCCCTGAGGTGAATCAACGGGAAGGCATATGATGAGAATAGGAATGGATTCCCCGCTAACTGCACTAAAGACTGCCAGAAAGTCTAATAGGTTTGACACTAATTATATCGATGTTTTCACAAAAGTCAACGGGAGAGGTATGAAATCACGCAAAAGACCTTCCCTTGAACCTAACCCTCGGCCTAGAAGCAGCGCAAAAGACTGAAAGGAGAGGAGAGCGAAAGGTTGGCTCGACCACCGGGAGAGGAGAGCGAAAGGTTGGCTCGACCACCGGGAGAGGAGAGCTTCAATCGAAAAAAAGCCTACTTATTCTACTCGAAAACCCTATTAGGCAGTAGTGGCAAGCACAGCAGAAAGGAGCTTTCCTAGATGTCAGGCGGGGAATCCTCATTGTGTACTACCTAGCCGACTCTCTTAGTGTATCACCGGAGTATATCTAATGTCTCCTAATGCAGCTACGAAGGGCAATGCTTTGTGGAAACCGGGCACTGAAAGAGAGATTTCAATGGATACTTCAAAAGCACTAAGACAGTCGGAAGCGCCCCAAGCATGGTCTGAAATCATACCATTAGGCTTCCTTCCAGTGGTTGCTCCGGTTCCTTCCTCCTGCAATGAGGCAGATCGCTGAGGAAGCTATTTCCTAACCAGAAAACGAGAAAGGGAACCTAATGTTCTACCCATTGACTGGCAAAAGTACTGATAAAACCCCCATTTCTTTAGCAAAGAATGAACAACATTGAGCTAGCACGTCAGACTTGCCTGTCTACTTGAGGGAAGGTGTGAATCCTGTCTTCTTTGAACAGCAATCGCGTAATCATTCTCGCCTGTTATTGTCGGGTTTGGCTAGCCCATTTCCTTTCAGTATAAACTAGAGTTGTTAGTTTGCTAGAACAGGGCTTTTTGATTAGGAAAACCTATAATGAACCGGATATCTCCTCAGAAGTTGGATTTGGAACTACTATACTACAACCTCCGCTCCTGACCTACCAAGCGCTAAGCGTACCTACATTAATATACTTTCAGACATAGCTCCAGATGGTGTTCATTCTAGTTCTTTTGCAACTGATTATGAAACGAATTTCGCAGTATAGGGAGGTGGGTTTAAAGACGGAAAGGAAGAAAAAAGCTCAATGCGCGCCAGAGACTGATGAGGCATAGGATGGATCCGCTTCAACCGGAATCGTTGCCCGACCAACTGTTCATTCTGTCTTTACCTCATTCGCTGGGGAGTTTCGAGCTCTGTCCCTATCTGAAACACAGGGAGACCCCGTTCCATCGGTTGATACTTAATAAGATAAATAGGTTCCTAGACAAAGTGCATCCGCCGAAGCAACAACAAGAGACAAAGCATCGGGTCCTGGATAAGATGCAGTAGAGAACAGCACTGCAAAGAAGCGCGCAAGCAACTTCGATTCGCTTTCCATCGAAAAGGCAAAGATGGATTTCAAGTATACCGCGATGAGAAAGCAATATAGGCCAGCCGGAAACGGAACAAATGCTGCTGCTGCTTCTGAGTTCGCATGACTTCGCTCTCGTTGTGCGTGGACTTTCTAATCGAACTAAGATGGATCGGGCTGTTGGCTCAGAGAAGGTTTGCTCGGGGAAGGAATAACAACAAGCTTTTAAGGCTGAAGAATAAAGGAATTCTTTTCCATGGGCGGTGGGAGGGGAAGCTAAAGTAAGCGACTCAGAAAGGTCAGGTGGTTTTATATCGCATGGAGTCCAAGTGGTAAGGCACCGGTTTTTGGAGCGGAACAAGTGCCTTAGATACGAAGTCCAATCAAATCAGTGACAATCGTTCGAATGCGTTATCGGAAATCGTCGCACCAGATCGTAACGCGGCATCGTAGCTTCCTGCCTCGCGCCAGCCCCGGTCTTGTGGTCTTTCCTTTCGGTGATGTCCATTTTCACCTAACGCGCGGTCGGCACGAGCATGATCGTTATCTACAAAATTCTTCGCTCCAAAGCGTGCAACATGATCTTTTTTGAAGCAAGGGCCCCTTCTGCCTTTAGGGCTTTCCAAAGGGGTCTAATTCAGTGCTTCTTAGGATATGGCCTTCCTCAGCAAAGAGATCCGCTTCCTAAGATGACCCTTCCCAGCTCTATGCTTAAGACAAAGCAGCTCTCTAAGGCTTTCCAGCGCCAGACACATACCTAGCTCACACCTTAACTGAAGGAAGGTGCTCCACAAGACTGGCTTCGCCGCCCTCCCGGCTCCCGATTTTAAGTGAAGATGTTTTCCTGTTCAAGTGTGGGAGTTATTCAAGTTTTTATCAAAAGAAATGGGAAAGGCCGAGATGGAAAAGATTAAATGAAACTGAAACCGGGTGTCTGCAATTATTGATGAGATTAAGCATAGGGAGAGTTGCATAGGATACTGCTACTTAAAGCAGTACTAAGACAGTTATCTTATCTCTGTAAAATGTTCCAGAGCGACCGCTCTGTAATAACGAGGTTTTCAAGCAAGCTGGAATAACTTACTTATATATCACATTAGAGAACAAACCTTTCTCCTTCCGAATGCGGCGAAGCGAGCTAGGTTACCTGGAGAAATCCTATCCTCTTCCTTTAGTTTATGCTAATCGATTGAGTAGTCATAGGAGTCGCAGCCCCTATGGAGGCTTCTTGCTACTGCCCTACCATAAGAGCAATAAGCCAGTCACAGGCAAACAACCTCTTGAGTCTCTAACTTCCGAATCCGAATGCCCAAAAGACCTACTGGTCGGCCACTGCTGCCTACGATCCAGTATGCAGGGTGCTCGCTGATCGGAAACCTTTCCCAAGAAAGAGGGGCTTCACTGAAGGGCTCTTCAAGGTAAGCAAAGCGTGACTAACCAAATACCGAATAGAAGCCAATTCTCCCCAGTGAAGACACTCTGGTTCGAAAGGCTCTCTAGCTAGGATCTGATTTGCTATGTCCTCATTCCATCGGTGGAGAATCTGGTTCCTATCCCACTCGTCGGTTTTTCTATTTATGATGAGCTAACTGACTGAACCCTTTCCACTGGCACTACTCCCGTTCTTCATATCCTTACTTACTATGGACCAGCTGCAATGATGCCCTCCCTTGACAGTGACCCTCTTCGCCATCTCGGCCTACCCCTCCTCTCCAATGCATTCTCTGATTACCTCCGGCTGCTATCCAGAAATGTTCTCGTTACTGATCTACCCCCATGTTCGCCAATGCGTCAGCCGCGGAATTGCCCTCCCTTCAAATGTGGCCGGCCTTGCAAACTCTATCCCCCAATCCAATTAAGATCAATATAAAAATCTAATAACATGTCGTATAGTTGCTGTAAGAAAGAGCAAAAGCAAGGAAGGCTGTAGTTGAATAAGTCGATCTTCTTTTCTTCTCTTGATTATCAATCAGTAGGCTTTGAAGCAGTAGTGCTCCACTATCAATCAGAGTAGGAGCTAACCACAGAACATCCTTCTTTTTCTGTGGTATAGCTCCGAACTTCAGTGTCAGCAACTCCATTCCTTCTGGTGGGAAGTAGTCTAGGGTGCCTGCGAACGAAGAGCTGAGCCATCTCCTGCTACTCGCGCGGCGGCTTATCAGCCCGTAGCTTGCTTGCAGGCCCTTGAAGAAGGATCAAGAAAGTCACCATCGGAAGTTGTAGTTCGCTGGAACCTCTAGTGGTGGAATTCACTGAAGCAGTGGGCGTGGCAGAGGAAGATCTTTCTATGGGTAGAGTGGTTTAAGCAGGGGCATGAATAGATCGTGCTTGCACCTGCTCCTCCTATTTATTATAGTGGAATGAACTCCTACGCCTGGAACTCCTCTTTATTTACCGCATTTCTTCCTTCTGCAAGAGTCATGTTCACTGCTCCTGCACCTCCAACTCCAACAGGAACTTCCGCATCTCTATTCGCATCTTCCTCATATGTAGTCTCTACGCTTGAAAAAAAAAGGCTTTTTGATCGCATCTGAAACGACAACAAGTGCGTGCATTTTCCTATCAAAGCCCTTGAACTAACCTTTTAGGCACGAAGGGCATTCTGAGGCTGAATCGTGTGGATTCACCAGGCACCCATATATTGATTTGTTGAAAACAGCTCCTTCGTCTACCGCGCCTATTTGTATTGCTACAATCATGCTTACCGATATGCAACTGACTAAACAGGACATATGGCCGGGCAGGACGGCTTTGCTTAAGACCGGAATGCTACCCCCGCTCGAACTCCAGAACTAAACTCAAGTCATTGCTCATTCCCGCTCATCTTTGCTAGCCCATGCTTGCTATAACAATTCTTTTGCCTACTAGACTTGTTTGTCTAAAAGAAGAAAAGATGCACGAGCCACTCTTTCTCTTATATAAGCTATTTGAAGATAGTGATTTGAATGCCCATCCCCTGCCTATGCGCTTGCCTTTACTACCTGCCCTTACCTGCCTGCCTTGAACTACTGCACTTGCGCATACTTTTTCTTGCTCTATCCAGAAGATAGCTTGAACTGGCATTGTGACTACAGATATATAGCCAATAGAAAGAAGTATTCCCAAGCTGGAGAGGAGAGAAATTCAATTTACAGGCTTTCTACCAATGACCGGAGACCAGAAAGGGGAATAGAGAGATAAGCCTTGAGCGGTCAGACCAATTACGATCGATTCGCTAAACATTCAAGATTCGAGATGAGCTGCTAAAAGAAGGAAGGGCGATAGAGAGAGGTGGAAGGAAGACAGCCTATAATGCATTACCAGAAGGAGAGCTACCAGCACTAATAGCTAGAGGACCTAGAACTCCAGAACTAGAGTCAGTGATTGCGCCATAACAGAGTGCTAGAGGGCCGGAGAGATATTGATTAATGATATTCATAGGGATTGCGATTGCACTTACGCTTGCTGCCAGCCTTGAACTTGAAGTGGATCTCCTATCTATATTCGACAGCTTGAAGAGGGCTGATGGCTGATTTCTAAAGAGAAATTGTCATTGAAAGCGATTCCTTCGCTCAAGAACTAGACTCAAGGGATTGTGCCTACCAGTCAAGACAGGAAGGTGGGACGCTAGCTAGCCTCTTGACCGAAGCGCCAACCCCCCTTCTCTAATGCGCATATTGAGACTGAGCTTGCTTTTGCATCTGATCTAAGCCTATCGCCTGTCTCCAACTGCCTTTCTATTGCGCCTGCCGTTAACTCCTGTTTACCTTCCTTTCGGAGAGTTCCTTACTCATAAGTAATATACTGATTAGATTAAAGGGAGGAGATATCTTTCATAAAAGTAAATCGCAATTATTTATTGAATTCAAAGAAGATTGCGCCAATGAAAGAGATAGAAGAGCGGTATGACAGAGCTCAACAAAGGAAGGAGCTTGCCAAACTAAGCAAGGGATGCCATTAAGCAAGAAAGAAAAGGGCAGGGCCAGCAAGTAAGAATCCTACCAAGACCTTCGAGATTAAGAGCGCCAGAGCTAGAAGCGGCAGCCATTAAGTGGAGAATTTCCATCCATTTGCTGTCTCGTTCGCTACCGAAGCCGGACGGGCAGACCTCTAAGGATCCGGTAAACCAAAAGGGGATGGGGAACTTCGACTATGAAGAGTTGCCGACTTAATCGACGTCTTGTCTTATCCCCACTACAGATTTTGGAAAAGAGATAGGGCACGCAAGAGAGACGGATTGCTATCTTTTGGTCCACCAATCATTTCGTATTTACTGTAATCAAGTTAGAACAATTCACTAACGATGGACGCTGAGTACGCGTTCACCTGTGTCGGTCCGACCGACAATCCAGTTTCACTTCAATGATAGGAATCCTCCATTCGCATCCCCTACTTCGGGTTTGTTCTGGTGGGACCATATAACTTTCGTCGTCTGTTGCCCGCGGTATTACTCCTTAATAAGGAAAAATTCCCCTTAAAAATAGGCTCAATTTGGACCCAACTAATTTATACACTAGTTTACTTAGTTCAATGTAAATTCCCCTATTTCAAAATGAAGTTCCTTTCGCTGCTACTACGTCAAAAAACTACGTTTTGTATAGCGGCAAAACCTTACTTTGACTTAATTTAAGAGATATACGACCAAGTTCTTAAGGGTCTAAGAGGAGAATGAAAGATCCGGGTAACGTCAGAGGGTAGGAGTCTTAGATGCGGGAGTTCCCTGTGTTAAAGCGTATATCTTATAGGAGTCCCCCGTGTTAAAGATAGGATAGGAAAAAGACTGAGGGAATCCGTTGCAGAAGGTAGACTACATCCCAGGCGGAGCAGTTTGCAGCTTTTTTCGTTGTGGAGGTACTTTCGCGGAAGAGAGCAAAGACGCCACGATAAGGAAGGATGGTGTCCATGACGTGTGAAGACTAAAAAGAGACTTCATCTCCTCCGTGTGAAAACGAAGGATGCGAAGGAAGTGCGAATATCGAGTGATAAGTCCTTTTCAGCATACCAACTTCCCCGAGCAGGGGGTAGGTAGAACCATCGGGTGTCATCTTTTCGTTTCCACTTCCTTTCATTATTTAGAAGAAATAAAGGTGCGTTTCTGGGCCTATGACGAGTACCGTCTTACTTATTCGTCTATAGATAGAACCATTACAAAACTCCATCACACTGACTTACTCTTGCTAAATCGACTTCCAATTCTAAATCTTGGAGAGAAATTGTACCAGGCTCGAGAGACCTCGGATTGCTTGGCTATCAAGCTCACAACCAGTGAAAGTCCTTACCTTAGGAGAAATCTCTTTGTGAATTTGGACAGTTAGTCCAGTCTGAGCTTAGGTTTTGGCAATTTTGAAAGATAGATTTCTTATTAGATTAGCCATCCCCACGGGCTTTTTCTTGACGCCTTGAAGAAAGCGCTGGACAGAATATACTCTCTCTTACGCTTTCGCAATTTGACTCTCTCTTATAACTAATACCGGAGTAGAGTGGAGGGAAAAGCACCAGCCGGCCAGGAATGATGACCAGGGTCGATTTCCTCATAGAACCAGAACAATTGACTGTGGTCAGGTCAGAGCCCTCTGTTGTCTGTTGGAGGAGATTGATTGCACTTTATACCGTACTTAGTCTGTAGCTGGACCTGGATTCTCTAAAGCTTAAATAGAAGTACCCCTCGGGGGAGGATTGAATAAGGAATTGACTTCTCTAAAAAGGAGAGAAAACTATTGAATCTGTATCTGGCACTTCTTTACTTGGCTTATCTAGTAGACTGTTTTTAGTTTTCACGTGTCGAAAGGGGGAAAACCTTTAGCTTTAGCAAGTACTACTACTATGTTAATACCGAAATGGTTTTAAAAAAAGAAGAGTTCGAAATTTATCGATTCAGAGTCCTCTGAATATTCTGGTCTTTATTTTTATTAGTGATACTTTTTTTTGGAATATGAACAGAGAAGAGAGGTGCGGTTCATTACATTCAAAAAAGATATGGAAATTCGCCATAAATAATTTCAGTAATTGAACGTGAGAGCCAAATGAATTGAAAGATTCAAGTTTGGTTCGGGAAGGGATCATGAACGTTTTGAAATGAATGGAAAGATAATCTACTTGAATTAAGTGATTTATTAGATAATCGAAAACAGAGGATCTTGAATACTATTCGAAATTCAGAAGAAGCGGAAAGGCCATTGAACAGCTGGAAAAAGCCCGGGCTCGCTTAAGGAAAGTAGAAATTACAGCGGATCAGTTTCGAGTGAATGGATATTCTGAAATAGAACGAGAAAAAATGAATTTGATTAATTCAACTTATAAAACTTTAGAACAATTAGAAAATTACAAAAATGAAACCATTCATTTTGAACAACAAAGAGCGATTAATCAAGTCCGACAACGGGTCTTCCAACAAGCCTTACTTTGAGCTTGCAGAACTCTGAATAGTTGTTTGAACAACGAGTTACATTTACGTACCATCAATGCGGCTATTGGCATGTTTGGTGCCATGAAAGAAATAACTGATTAGTCCTTCTCTTCGACTGTAGGTATTCTTTTTTTTTGGAAACAAAAAAAGAATTATATTAAGAAAGACTCATGGCAACCCTTCGAGCAGACGAAATTATCAATATTATCCGTGAGCGTATTGAACAATATAAGCGAGAAGTAAAGATTGTAAATACTGGTACCGTACTTCTTCTAGGTGACGGCATTGCTCGTATTCACGGTCTTTCAGAAGTAATGGCAGGTGAATTAGTAGAATTTGAAGAGGGGACAATAGGCATTGCTCTGAACTTGGAATCCAATAATGTTGGTGTTGTATTAATGGGTGACGGTTTGATGATACTTCAAGGAAGTTCTGTACTGTAAAAGCAACAGGAAGAATTGCTCAGATACCCGTGAGTGAGGCTTATTTGGGTCGTGTTATAAATGCCCTAGCTAAACCTATTTCAGGTAGAGGTGAAATTTCTTTGAATCTCGGTTAATATCATCTCCTGCTCCCGGTATTATTTCGAGACGTTCCGTATATGAGCCTCTTCAAACCGGGCTTATTGCTATTGATTCGATGATCCCTATAGGACGTGGTCAGCGAGAATTAATTATTGGCGACAGACTGGTAAAACAGCGGTAGCCACAGATACGATTCTCAATCAACAAGGCCAAAATGTAATATGTGTTTATGTAGGCTATTGGTCAAAAAGCATCTTCTGCGGCGCAGGTAGTTACTACCTTCCAGGAAAGGGTAGCAATGGAATACACTATTGTGGTAGCCGAAACGGCGGATTCCCCGCTACATTACAGTACCTTGCCCCTTATACCGGAGCGGCGCTGGCTGAATATTTTATGTACCGTGAACGACACACTTTAATCATTTATCATGATCTTTCCAAACAAGCACAAGCTTATCGACGTCTCTTCTATTACGAAGACCGCCGGGCCGTGAAGCTTATCCCGGAGATGTTTTTTATTTGTTGCATTCACGACTTTTGGAAAGAGCCGCTAAATCAAGTTCTCGTTTAGGTGAAGGAAGTATGACTGCTTTACCAATAGTCGAGACCCAATCTGGCGATGTTTCGGCTTATATCCCTACTAATGTAATTTCCATTACAGATGGAGAAATTGAAATATCCAACCGCGAAAAACGAGTTGGATTGAATTCGGATCCATATTGATAAATGCAAAGCTTTCGTTTCATGGTCATGGCAACTTCTTATTTTTTAGGGAAAGATCAAATCGATTAAACGGATATACTTTATTTTTTTAGTAAGTAAGGCATGTGGGCTTCCCACTTATAGCAGGTATGCAACCAACCCTGCTTCCGCCTCTTGTAAGTTTTTGCCCTATATGTTATATATGAGATTGAAAAAGTACTTCTAAAAAGAATCATTTCATTTCATATGTGATAAGGAAAAAGTTGTTCCGACTTTGTCTCGGAAACAAAGATATGGGAAAAAAAGGCTTTCTCATTCAGCGCAGTTGTCGCCTATGACGATCTAAATAAAGGACAAAGCGCTGTTCGTTACAGCTACTGTGTTGACTATACGATAATTTCCATTATCGCTATATAGATTCAAACCACTAGTGAGATACATGCACTTGGAAATCCTGACAGCTCCGAATGCGGCGTTACGAAGAAGACTCATACCGGACTCAGTATAAAAGGAACGTATCAAGGAGGTGTTGACCATCATTGGCATTGGTTGATTGTTCATAGCTACTCCCTTTCCTCGTTTTGGCTTGTCGATCTGTAATAGGGCTTTCTTTTGGCTTTCCCCCATCCCTTCTTTCTTCTGAACACTAGAAGTAGTATTAAAAACAATAAATTTACGTTTCATACCGTTTGCGCTCAAAATAAGATACCTCATTTTCACCCCCTCTATCTGAAAAGTGGTAAAGAAGGACTGAATGGGGTCTAATTTTCTTTCAGTACAAAAAACAGGAAGGGGTGGTTCTTTCATTGCTTTGACTTTGAGAAGAGAATCGTTGGTTTAACCTTAGAACTACGTGGGAAATATGAGTTGAGAGGACAAGAGGATTCGATCTCCACGAAAGGCTAAAGAAACATAAAAAAAGCGAATCATCTTTATTTCTATATTATACGCAATTTCGAAATAAGGGTATTGGACATATAGAGAGGCATAGAGGGCGATGGCTGTTCTTCGCCGTCTTCCCACTGATGGAACGTTCAACCAAGAAGCACCAATTCGCCGGTTGCGTGAATTAAGGTGTTCACGAGTTTACTCGTTTGACCTTAAATCTGCGACCGATAGATGGCCATTGGGAGTGATTCATGACCTCATGTCTATGATATGGGACCCGACACTCGCTTCGGCTCTCGTGAATGGTGCTTTAGGATTGAATACTTTCAGTCTTGGTCCCCCCTTGTGAGGAGATCCACTGAGATATCCTTCCTAGCTGGACAAGCCTTGGGCTACTATGGCTCTTGGACCCTCTTCACTCTGTCACACCACACCACAACATGGTGTGGATGGCAGCAAAAGTAGCATATCCGAATAGAAAGAGTCCGTTTTGGGACTATGCTATTCTCGGTGATGATGTGGTCATCGCGGATGCACGGGTAGCCGACGAGTACACAAAATTGTTAGATCGCATGGGAGTCACCATCCCATTATCTAAATCTTTAATAGAAGAGAATGGGACTCTCGAGTTCGCGAAGAAATATTGGACAAAACACTTACAAGTGGATTTGTCCCCTATCTCCTTGCGAGCCCTGACAATGTGCCCTTCCACCATTGGCCTATGCCAACTCAATCACAAGTACTCGATTAAAAATTTCTCAGTACTTCAGAGATTGGCTGGTGCAGGTTATAGAGTGAGAGCGCCTTTGATGTCGACTCAATCAAAGCCTTGGGAACGACTAAAAGCGGCCGTTGGTAAGCCCTATGGGTCAACAAAACTACCTTTAGAGTGGTGGATAGGACGGGGTAAGCCCCTCAATCCCTACCTGAAGGGAAGAATAGTTTTCTATCTCCTTAAGGAGTTAAAACCTAAGGAGATCCGACTCTTCCCTGAACAGTTGGTCTTTGATGGGGAGCGGGAGATTCTTGAGAGAACCGTTGTCTATCAATGGATGAGACAATGGTTAACTTGGCTGTCCTGGTACCATACCATCAGTTCTAATCCAGACCCTTCCCTCGATCAATTCTTTGATGCTCCTATATGTGCTACTTCCTGGAAGCGCCAAGACTTTGATAGTAATATCTATAAGTTTGGCATTCTTTGGAAGGTCTACGATATGGGGGTGGCTTGGTCACTTCAGACTTGTCCTTCGTACGTCTTGGACGATAAGACAGTGGTCACCTTTGATCCTTGGATCCTCGGTGGTCTGAGTGGGCACGACTTCATGATGGCACCAGTGGATTAACCAACACTGGTCTATCAGTGAAGCTGGCATAAGAATTTTTGAAGGTAAGAAGTGAAATCAGCTAATCGAGATAGTAACACACATAGATGCATCCCTGTCCTAGTTACGTCCGGCACAGAAACATAAAGGATAAAGCAAAAAGGATAGATTTCACTCTTTCGAGATCGAATTATAGAACTAGGAACCTAGAGTGAAGTTGAAGTAGGGGAGGGAAAGCT
>Ga0268246_10000300_pt1 | contig 24073 bp, 20 predicted proteins | sample AgamicOrSfe_FD_200242 | JGI IMG/M metagenome (GOLD analysis project Ga0268246, IMG submission 200242) | Agave microbial communities from Guanajuato, Mexico - Or.Sf.e (v2) (version 2) | ecosystem: Host-associated > Plants > Phyllosphere > Phylloplane/Leaf | place: Guanajuato, Mexico | collected...
CCCCAAGCTCTACTCCATATCAAACAGCATACTCGCAGCATAATCCGCATTCCCACCACAAGCCCTCAGCGCCTGCACCGCCTGATCCCTCGTGGCTCCAATCCGCATGAGTGCATCAATATCCGCCTGTGCGAACTCCGGTGCAGCATGGCTTGGTGTCGGGGCCGAAGGTCGCGCTGGAGGTGGCGCCGCCAGCCTTGTCGACGGTGTTGCTGTCGGCGCCGAGCTGGAGGATGGACCAGCGGCAGAAGCAGAAGAGGATCCCAGACTGCGACCTGCGCCCGCAAAGTTACCCGCCGTCGCAGGTTTTGGCGCGCCCGAAACCCCTCCAATCTCCAACCCACCAGGCCCCTTGACCGTCGGCTCCTCCTCCAACTTATCCTGAAACTCATTCTTCGGCAACTCGCCCTCGCCCAAAAACCTGACCTCCACGCCTCCCTCAAACCTCAACACCCCCTTCTGCAAATCAATGCACGCCCTATACCTCTTGAGCATATCCAGTCCCAGGAGCATATCGACATCTTTCCCCTCCATGACCGTGAACGAGCAGGGCAGTTCCGCGTCGCCGATTTTTATGTCCGTGCGGTGGACGCGGCCGAGGATCTTGGCTGTGCCGACGCCGCGCGCGATGCCGGCGAAACGGGTGTCGATGAGGCGGGAGACGTCGCAGCGGGCGGCGCAGGAGGGAGACATTATTGTGGCTTGGGCGCCGGAGTCGACGAAGGCTTTGATGGGGTGGCCGTTGACGAGGAGGGGGATGTAGAGCATGGTTACGGAGGCGAAGACTGTAGGGTTAAGTTAGGTAAGTGGGAGGAGGCGAGGGAGGGGAGAGGACGTACATTCAGGGTTCTCTTCCATGGTGCGCTCGTATTCAGCTTCGATATTCTGCTGTTGGATGCGTTTGTAGATTTCCTCTTGGTTCTCCTCATTCACATCATCATCCAAGCGGGCCAATCGTTGCTGCTCCGTTCGCAATTGCGCTTCCTGCGCACGTCGGGAAGCGAGGAATAGCTCTCGGAAGCGCGTCGGGTCATTTATAGCGTTTGCAAGCTCTGGTGTCTGATTCCGTAGTCGCTCGAGATGTTGTGGTTGACCCAGGATCTGCTGACGCGCCTGCTCAATCTGCTGATTCTCAGACGGTGCCTGATTGCTAGAAGCCGGGGCAGGCTGTCGTTGAGGTTGCTGTGGTTGCCGGGCAGCTACGGCGAGCATGTCGTCGTCTTGGATACCTGCGGCTTGGAGCGTTTGACTGTTGTTTGTGAGAGGTCGGCCATTGACGGAGAGGATTTGGGCTGATGCTGGGATGGAAGTCTCTGCTGTGATAAACTCTTTCAAGTCATTAATCGTAAGGTCAGACCCTACTTCGAAGCTGAGAAACTGGTCGGTTTGTGGGACCGAGACGTTGATGCGAGGCCTGGTGCTGTTAGCTAACTGAATGACATGTTGGTAAGGACCTGTACGGACATGATGGCGTGATGTTTCTAGTAGTAACGGGATATCTTGCTGAAGAGTCTTGATCAGACCTAGGAACAACTGGAGCAAAGCCGATGAATTTGAAGGCGTAGAATCAGGTGGAATATGAAAGCGTCTTTGTAATCTTTCCAGGATCACGAAATCAGGCAGCAAGATCTCGTGCGTAAGACAGTCACGATGTATGGCAGATATTGTAGGCTCGTAAGATCGATGGCAAGATGCACACTGATTCACTACTCTTGGCTCTCACGATTTGGATTGGATCTTCGGGATTGTAGCAAGTACCTAGGTAGAAGTGGCGATTGATGAAACATAACCACAACAATGACATGTGCAAGCGGACTTGGCCCCGATCAGCAAGTGGCGCAGCAGGATACAGAGAGTTCATGGTCATAATACTAAGGTGTATCAGCTGCTTCACGCACAGTCTACTCTCATGACAGTCAACAATTCGAGTGTAACATGGACAGCGTTATCTACATAAAGATCCAAACCCCTATCCAGCTTCATTCCCATAGCGTCCCGTGCGTTATCGCTGTCTATCATACTCAACCTGTTGCTCTTCCCTCGACATGCCTCCTCTTGAACTCACTATCCTCATCAAATGATTTGCGCTTGTAAAATCCCTAGACTCCTCAAAACTCGGCCGCATCTTCCCATATTCTCCCGTTGACTGCCTCAGTCTGTCATAAGACGGTCGTGGTCTCTCCTCCGAACTTCGTGGTAAGGTGAATGGATTTGATACCCTGTTCTCTGCTCCCCGGTGATCGCCCGTCGTGTACTCGTCGCTGCCTTGTGTGCTTCGGAAAGGATCCCCAGACAGTGGCCTGTCGATTGCAGACATTGGTCTGTCAACACCCGGCTTGGCTGATTCTGGAGACTTGCCATTCTGCAGTGATGAGTTCATGGACGAATCCGACATTGCTTGCTTTGGTGGTGGGTTCAACATCTCCTCCGCATCTTGATTGTCCAAGTAATCATACTTGCCTTGTCGCACTTCGTCGCGCACAAGATCCACTAGACGAGGCATGAACATCTTCTGGAACGCTTTTGCAGTGAAGCGCGGCAGTAGACAGATGATGACAGTCAGTAATGTCAAAGCCCAGAAGGTCAATGTACCAAAGACTTCTGCTCCAGCCTTGTAGAACTGAAAACTGGCAGTGAATGCGGTGTAAATGCCAGTCCATGCAAAGATCAACAGGATACTGATGACGGTGATCAGGACAGTCAGCCAATCCCAGCGGTATGTGTTCATCAAGATGTAGCTGTTGATGACGATGATGGCAGCATTAGCAATGTAGACACCGATTTGTCTGTTGTCGTTGACGTTGTGCCCGCCTTCATCGTTGAACGTTGCCGGTGCAAAGAGCAGGTAAGGCATGAAGAAGACAATCAAGGATTGGTAGAGACCATCAATCATGTAAGTCCTGTATACCAGTCAGTGGACGATCGGCGAAAATGACAGTAAAATGCTTGCTCACCAGAACTTGACTTCTGTCCACTCCAAGCGCTCAATACCTCTCTTGTAGAGTTCAGGTACAGCCAGCGAGACTTTGTCGCTGACATCCTGGTCGAGGATACCCATGAATGCTACCGGAAGCGATGTGAAGGCCAAGTTGAAGAGCAGAATGTAAGAGTAATCGAAGACATACGAACAGTCGAAGCTGCTGTAAATCTGGTACCAAAATAGCGCAAAGGTCCAGACAATGTTCTGCGAGAGTCAGTGAAGGTCCTCATATAGCATGCCAAGACGCAGCGTACCTTGTAGAAAAAGTTTGCAATGGTCTCAGCCATTCTTCGATAACACCAACGCCCATGCACCAGCATCAATCGTGCCAAGAACCTGAACTGCCCAATAGCAAAATCCGAAGACATGACAGCAGCTCTTCCTTCTTCACCAGCAATACCAACACCAACATCAGCCTCTTGAATCATTGCAACATCGTTGGCTCCATCACCAATAGACAGAGTAATGACATCTAGACCTCGTTTCACCAGTCTCACCACAGACGCCTTCTGACTCGGACTGACTCTGCAGCAGAGCACTGACTTGCATTGCTTGCCGAGAAGCAGGAATTTTTGCTTCAGTCGTTCATCAAGTACCAGTTTCAAGGTGTCACCGTCAACGACAACAGCATGTGTTGCGGCCGGTGCCTCGTGATTCTTCTTCGCTGCCGCCAACTCTTCGTCCGATCCAGTCATGCCGAACTTGGCTAGTTGCTTGTCCAGCTCTGCTTCTGCTTCGTCGAGACTTTCACTTTCTATCCTAAGAACAATAAGATCCATCTCGTTAGTGAGCAAGTTACAGGAGAAACCGATGTTGATGGCAGTCTCAACCTTGTCACCGGTCAAGACCCAAAGCTTGATACCGGCATTCGCAAGGAGAGCAATCGCGTCGGGTACACCCTCCTGCAGTCTATCTTCGATGGCAGTACCACCGAGTAGTTCAAGCTCTTGCTCGATAGCATCGGATACTTGCTCGAGCTTGTCTTCTCGATTTTGCACGGAAGCAGCTGCGATCTCGTGCTCCTTGTTCCACTCTTGGTATTCCTCCTCCGAGAGTTCTCGTTGCGCAATGCAAAGTGTGCGAAGACCTTCTCTTGCAAACATCTCAAGATGTTCAGCAGTGGTCTTCCTCAACTCGTATTGTGATCCCTTCTGTAGTCTTGAGTAGATGATGCTGTCTGCGCCCTTGCAGAAAAGCATAATCTTTCCGTCCGGCATCCTCAGGATGGCACTCATCCGCTTTCTTGACGAGTTGAACTCAAGCGTATTGAGTACGGTGTAAGAAATGTCAACGCCCTGCACGTTGACGATAATGCTGTCGCCGTGTCGGCCAATGACTGTGAATCCACAATCGCGTGCAGTTGCCACCAGGGCAGCCTCATCAGGTGATTGTGCCTTAAACTCGATCCGGGGTGGGTTGCCAGGATGTCTTTCCGTTATGACTGTGTGGCAGAGTGCTAGTACCAGCATGAAATGCGCATTTGCGTTCATCTGTGCTGGCCCAGAAGCATTTCGCAGATCAGCCACGTAATCAGGCGCAACGAAGGTCAGCGCATCGTCGACCAAGTATGGATTGTTGTGAACCTCGCGAAGACTGCGGATCATTTCGGCTTTGTCTTGTACGATCTGTGCACGAACTCGTCTGCCTTCTGCTTCCGTGTCAATACCTTGCCTCTTTTGCATACCAGCTTGAGCTTCCGTGTATGCTTCACCATATGCGACACCAGCGACAGTGGCCTTCTTGAACTCCATCACATTCTGAGTCAATGTTCCTGTTTTATCCGAGAAGATGTACTCAATCTGACCAAGATCATCGGAAATGTTCCAGGACTTGGGGGTACAAGGGTAGTCGACTGGCGCGTAGTACATGTGTCGGTCTGAATAGATGAAGAAAGCCTGCACGGTTCGGATAATCTCCAGTGTAATGTATAGAGAGATGGGAACCAAGTTCTGGAAGAGAATGATAGCAGCCCAGAAAGTGATGAACCCGTCGAGACCTCCAGAACCACCGTATGTACCATATTCGAAAAAGCTTGCGGTTGTATCGGATCTTCCGAAGTAGATTCCCTCCACAATCGCGGCCACCAAACACATACAGAAGAGGATGATGAAGTTGTAAAGAACGTTCCAGTTCAGATCCCGGGACATCTTGGCACGCTTACTGGGTGTGACACCAGCATTGAGCATGATCTTCGTCTCTTGTCCTGTGAAGACGACGATTCCCAGGACCCATTCTGTGTTGCGCACGTTACAGCCACGAAGCAGGAGGTTGTTGATGCTGACTGGCTCTGCCATCTGATTTGTGGGCGCTCCAGGATCTTTAGGATTTTTCTGGTTCCATCTCGCGACAGCGTTGTAAGAGTATAGGTTAGCATGGGCACCTTCACTCTCAATCCAGAAGTCTGATCTTTCGCAATCCCGCGCGCGCTTGACTTTTCTACTGCAATGCAATGCTTGTCGAACCTTCAAGTTAGTCTCTCCGTCCAAGTTCTTTGTTTCCACATAGCAAGCTCCGTCAGGATCCGAAGTGGCAAGTACTACGATGTCGGCGGGAACCTGCTCTTCGTTGTACAAGCGTACAAAGTCACCGACTTGAACGTCTTTCCAACATTCCTTCTTGAACTTTGCCTTTTCCGAAACATCTTTTGTGTTATCGATGATGTTACCATAGTTTCTTGCTGGAGGTTGTATGCTCTTCCGCGCCTTCTGCTTCGGTACGGAAAGGTTACCATCCGTCTCATGCACGTCACTGAATGGTGATTCTGCTGTACTGTTGCGGAAGCCTTGGCCAGGCGCATTACTCTGTCGTCGGTCAGGGCTACCAGGAGGTGAGTTGACTGGTGTCAGTTCCATGCCAACGTTAGGCTCGTCGCGAACGGATTGGAAAGATGTTCGCTCTGTCATTACAGATGCTCTCCGAGTGTCCACAGACGGGCGGTCGCCTCCTGCGCGCTCAATGTATGCCTGTACTGGTCCATCTTTGGACTTCTTGCTGCGCTTCAACAGTCTCCATATTGATATTATGCCTCGCGTATTCGCCTTCTTGAACCTTCGCCATAGCGAGACTTTGACATCCGATGTGTTGACGTTGTTCCAATTGACCAAGCGATGTACGGGGGAATTGTTCAACTCGTTGTCGAGAAGCGTGCGACGGAAGTCTTCTATACCATCCTTGATAGCTGTAAGAGCGAGAATGACGATAAGAGGAACTGCGTTAAGTCCAGGGTTCGAAGCGCCAAAGATTGCAAAAATCTGAGCACCAGTAAGTCTTCTGACATTCTCTTTTCGTACACATGACAACTTACACAGAGGATAATGATGAAGAGGAAGTAGATGTTGGCAATGTTGTGAAATTGAAACCACAAATTCTTCGGAACGAATGACAATGGGGTATATTTGGCTGTTCTGATCTTGTTCCTGGTATACGTGACTATTGGATGTCCTTCCTCGTCCTTGTCGCTCGCTGGTAGGGGTATATTGAAGTAGATCGTTCTGCCGACGCCACTCTCCTCAGCAGCGGTAGTCTCGGTTTTCAGTTCTGTTTGAGGAGCGCCGCCATTTGTTGTGTTACTGGGCGATCGCTTGTGCAGACGATTTAGTATTGACTGCCGCTTTTTCAGGCCATCCTTATTATTGGCGCGATGCGTAGCCCATCGCAACCGTTTCGTCTGCTTTTTGGCCTGCTCGAGGTCGTCGTTCTCGTAGGGCGACTGTTCTTGATATGCTTGTATTGCCATGTTTGAGGGTGAGTCGAACTAATTTTCTAGATCGAGTACTGTGAACCGCTTCACGGGGTTTGCCTCATTGGCGGCAGCCACGATCCACGCAGTCCTTCAGCGGAGGCGACGCGCGAATATGTGATTGACAAAGAAACGCGGCGTGAGACTTGATAGATGAAGCTAGTAGTGATGAGGAGGTAACTTCGCCTCGACTTGGGATGTTTGCCGATGACTGAATGTTCTTGGCAGGGATTGGACTCGGAGTAGGATTTTGGTCGCGTCGTCAAGAATGCTAGGAGGCACGGGAGGGAGTGCGAAGTAACAATGAATGGATAGTCGTGGTGTACGCAGAGGGAGGAGAGACAGCAAGTAGGCTGATGCACTTGTCAGACGAGATGTGGCAGAGATGACAATTAGACAAGGCGTTCGTCAGATCAGTAAGCAGATTCTAAGCAGCGGCAACGGCATAAAGTTATGAGCGCGAGATACAGTAGAATGTGTTAAGCCGTTACAATCTCCACTTCGAGGCTACGATCAAGCACATTTTCTCGTGAGGTGCGCTGACCGACACTCCTCGTCACGTAGAGCAATAATCCCTACACTGTGCTGGGCTTCGCTTAGTGATACGTTGAAAAGGTTTACTCGGCGCATCGCCGATATACGGACAAGTGCGCGGTCGATCAAGTTACATATACCACCTCTTGCATGCATGAGGTTGTGCAGTAAGACGCGCTGCATATCGCCGGGCCCCTCCTCGTCGCGCCGTGGTCCCGAACCGTCCGAGTTACTCCATCTCCATCCCCATTTCAAATGCCGATGTAATTCGTCCCTCATGCCATCATGCATACAGAGCTTCTCGCGGTGCAGGCTCCGTCTCAATCTCATACTCAATTCCTCTCTTGGCACCCTTTGCGTTTCCACCCTTCTTCGCTGGTCTTGGCGCTGGCTTCTGGTCCGATCGCTTTCTCTTCATACCTGCAAGAGTCTTCTTTAGCTCTGCATCATCCTCGTCCTCGTCGCTTTCGTCCTCAGCGTCGTCTGCTGATGCTCCGGAGCCTTCATAGTCTTCGAGGTCGTCGACATCCTCTTCGTCCGAGAGTCCCTCGATGTCACTAACGTACTCGACATCACCATCCAGCTCTTCCTCTTGCTCGAATTCAAGCTCCTCCTCATCCTCATCGGTCTCAATACCCTCATCCAAGTCTTCATCACGGACGCCTTCGCCCTTGTTCTCTAATCGGCGCAACACTTTCTTCCAAATGGCTTCGTCCACGTTAAGTGGCTGGTCGCTATAGGCACCACTGACAAGTCGATCAATGAGTTCCCTCTCAATTGCCTTCTCGACCTTAGCTGCTGCCTCGGCTTTCCGTTCACGTGTGGATTCTCTTCTTCTGATTTTCGGTGCCATCTTCGGCACTATTGTTTCGCCTAGTCTTGCTTGCTCCTTCTCCAGTCGTTTCGTTCTGATTGCCACTTGTGTTAATCTTGTGAGACGCTGCTTGCACTTATGTGAAAGGTATTTCGGCCAATATTGCAACTGCTCGTCTAGCTGTTCCAAAGCTGTGGCATAATTGGAGGAGAGCTTGATCTTCTCCCACCACTTATTCGGCATGTGTGAGCGCTCGACTGTCTTGAGGCAGAGGTAGAGTACGCCAGTCTCGGGATTGGCGCGGACAGTGGCATATCGAGAATTTGCAAGTGGGCAGGCTGATCTTAGACAAAGTCCAGTAACATTGTACTCATTTCTGCAGAAGTTCTGATCTTTGGTCGTTTTGAGTTTGTAGGAGCAAAACTGGTTGTTAATGACTGAGAATGTCGTTAGCTTCAGTACTAGCATGCTTTTTCAGCAGAGCCTTCGTTTCTATGCTTACCAGACCAGACAATCTCGTCGGACGCCATGATTGAGGGTGATCAGAATTTTGACAGTCTTGAGGTACCGCACGCACAGCAGGATCTGGTGAACTTCGTGAAGCGAGCTGGCGGAGATGATCTTTCTATCGTTGTTTTCACAGCAAGAAGAACTGATGATAATTTTTGCTGATCATGGTTCCGACTCCTGGGCAAACTCCGCTAAGCCCGGACCTTCCAGCTACCCTGCCTAACTAGTGACATCTAAATTCCATGCAGTCAAACACACCTCATCCGAGGACTAGTTCGAGCAATCAGAGCAATTGTGAGCTATTAATGTCTCGAGCTGTGCTCGACCTTCGAGCCGTATCTCAGCAGACCATATGTAGGAGGCTGACTCACAGATCAACTCAAGGAAGCTACAGTTGCGGCAATCAAAAACACCATTTTCGAAGGCGAGTCTTCAATGGTGAAGAGAACATTTCCTGCTCGGCATCAACATCGATATGTTCTCATTCGTATCATCTTGGTGCCCGATCACTACACAGTGGTCACTCGGGACCACCAGCATCTGAGCCTACCATCTACGCACTGTCCACAGCACCCGGCAAAGCAGCCATAGCAATTATCAGAATCTCCGGTACTGCCTGCACAAAGGTACTCACTAGCCTATCTCACCATAGCCAGTCCATAGAATGACAGTAAGTTTTATAGATATATTCAATGCTATGCCCCATGAAAAAGCTGCCCAAATCTCGATATGCTGCTGTGAGATCATTGTTCGACCAGCAAGGTCAAGTGCTTGACTCTGAAGCGCTGATACTCTACTTTCCCGCACCCAAGACTGTGACAGGTGAAGATGTGCTCGAGCTGCATATTCACGGTGGACCAGCCATTGTGAAGGCTGTCCTTGCCGCCATCGGGAAGTGCTCATCATCAGATCGAATACGCTACGCAGAACCCGGCGAATTCACACGGCGGGCATTCCTGAATGACCGCATGGACCTCACCAAAGTCGAAGCTCTTGGTGATACACTATCCGCCGTGACCGAAGAGCAAAGACGGCTATCTGTGCAAGGCACTGTAAGCGGCTTGGCTGCTCGCTATGAATCGTGGCGCCAGTCATTACTTGCAGCACGAGGCGAGCTTGAAGCTCTGATTGACTTCTCAGAAGACCAACATTTCGATGAATCATCAGCAGAACTGGCATCATCTGTAGCAGTTCAGGTGCGGGCTCTTAATGAGCTTATTGTGTATCATAGCTCCAACGCTGTTCGAGGTGAATTGCTTCGCAATGGAATCACGTTGTCGCTAATAGGAGCACCAAATGTTGGGAAGAGCTCACTACTCAATCAGATTGTTGGTCGGAACGCGGCGATTGTCAGTCACGAAGCTGGCACGACGCGAGATGTTGTGGAGGTGGGCATTGATCTTGGAGGCTTCTTCTGCCGACTGGGCGATACTGCTGGCTTGCGAAGTAATACTGGAAAGAATCAATACAACGGGGCCGTGATTGGCGACGTGGAGCGGGAAGGCATGAGAAGAGCTAGAGAGAATGCAGAACGCTCTGATGTTGTCATCCTCGTCATTTGCGTCGAAGATGGTTCTGTGGGACATGATCCTCAACTAACTATAGGCGACGAGGTACTACAAACGGCTCGTGATCTCCTAGCAATAGGAAAGAATCTCATCATCGCCGTGAACAAAATGGATAATATCACCGACCAGGCCACAACACGAAACATTGTGACTCAAGTACAAACCCTCTTACCGCAGGTCACCGAGCGCAGAATCTTCTGCATCTCCTGCAAAGACGCCACAGCCCGAATCCCCTCGTCATCAACGTCCGCAGACCCAGGAAACCTCCAGCGCTTCGCCGCAGGTCTCATCGATCTATTCAAAGACATAACGAACCCGCTCTCCCCAGCTCATGACACCTCCAGCGCATCGATGTGGCAAGAGTCCCTCGGCGCAACCGAACGTCAACGTGTACTTCTAGACGAATGCAGCTTCCACCTTGGGAACTTCCTCGATCAGGTCGACACAGCCGCAGATCGTGGTGATAGTTCGGACGACAACACGGAGTCGGCGCTTGAGGAAGCAGACTTTGATATCGTGGTTGCGGCGGAGAGTTTGCGCGCTGCGGCTGACTGTCTGGCGAAACTGACGGGGAGAGGAGAGGTGGGGGATGTGGAGGAGGTGTTAGGGGTAGTATTCGAGAAGTATGTTGACCCACCGCCGTAGGTGATTTGCTGATGAGTGCTAATTGTGCGGTTAGGTTCTGTGTTGGCAAATGAACAGCGACAATACTGGCGAGTAAGAACATTGAAGGGGCAGCTTACACGTCTCATCTGGGAACCTGCCGTGCGCTATAGCTGCGACATGATAGTGACTAGAGTTGTGGGACAAGCGTTCCAAAAAGTCTTGTGGAGAGTGCCGTAGGCGAGCACAAATGGGCAGCATATTGAACTCTAGAATCTAGATAGTCATTATCATTATCATAATCCACACGAAGCGCCTGATTCGCGTCTACACCACACCGCCTTCCTCCTCTCCCTCCTCCGCCTCACTGACCTCCTCCCCAGCCGCAATCGCCTTCTCCCGTCTAATCCTCGCTCTCTCCCTCTTCCTCTCCAACAATTTCTTCAGATTCTTCGCGCCATTAAACACCCCTCCCGTCCCTGATCCACACGCCGCACACGCCGGCGTCTTCCTATACCTCTCCAACGCGCACTTCTCACAGAAATAATGTCCACACTTCGTCACCACCGGGAACTTATACGGCTCACGACAGCTAAAGCACGCAAACGGGATAGCTTCCAACAGCGCATCATCCTCCGCCTCCTGATCCTCCTCCGCATTCCCCGTCCTCTTCACGCTCGCAACAGTGCGTCCCGCGACTTTCTTTCCCTTCGTTCCAATCTCCCAATCGCGGTCCAATTCCCATCCCTGTTTGTAGTCTTCGCGCGCGTGCAGGAATTTGCAGGAATCGCCGAAGCCGCAGAAGCCGGTCTGTTTGTAGTCTTTGCAGACGTCCGGGGCGAAGTCGATGAGGGTGATGGTGCGCAGGTTCGTGGGGGCTTTGACGGGGCCGATGTTTTTACGGGAGAGGGTGTCCGGGTTTGTGGTTATGAAGTTGGTGTAGGAGGATTGGCCTTTGTACGTCCCATCAGGCTGGGCATCGCCTGTGGCTGTAGAGGCAGGAGGTTCGTTCCGCCGGCGCCCGAGGAGTTGCGCCGTACTAAGTCGGTCTGACGAGCCTTCCTCGAACCAATTCGACTGTTTCGTGGCATCGTTCGTTATTTGAATAGTCGAGGATTTGTCTGCGGCGAACTTGGAGGCTTGGAGACTGTCGAGGTCGGCGCGATGCGTGGTTGCTGCTGTGACGGAGACGCCGTTCTTGCGCCGGCGCTTGATCTTGTGCCCGGTTTCGTCGGCGGAGGAGTATTCGGAGCCGGAGTCGTCTGATGTGTTGGCGGGAGGTGGAGAGGGGCGTTTGCGGATGTTGGAGGTCTTCTTTGCACCGCGCTTTTTGAAGAGCGCGATTGGTGCGGAGGGGGTGGGATCTGCCGTGTCTGCCATTGCGGTCGTAGTGAATGAGATTGTCCTGCTTGTGAGGTGAGAATGAGGCGGCAGGGACACAAGTAACTGATGATGCTGCCAAATCACTCCATGATCTTCGAGAATTCTAGTCACGTGTTAGGTCGTTGCAGCCGTTGCCCGGGCTTAGTAGTAACGGCGGAGCTTCTGAGCTAACCTGAGAAAGTCGGATGAAACATGTTGTGGTTTGTGATACTCTGCTGCTGCTCGTCGCTGTCTTCCATCGTGGATGTTGTGATCCTCTCGAACGAGCTATCGCCCTCATTCTCGTTCACCCTCCTTTGAAGATTCTATATCACTTGTCTCGAGAATTGACAAGGTCGGGAGCTTGATCTATCGCATTGAGCGGGGTTCCGGACATTGTTGACATTCTCGACTAGCCGCTGATAAACGTACTCGATTATCAAATACATCCTCACCTACTAGTACCACCATCTTTATCTCAAGTCGGAAGCGTCACACATAGCATAGCAAAGCTTGCGGCGCTGGAAGCCAGCCTACACCCACCGAGTCCTCTACTCACGGATATGCCGCAGGGACAGCAGCCACAGTACTGACATCACTTACCTTACCATAATGTCCAATACCTCGGACGACCCCTTCGTTAACGGCACCACCACTCCTCCCACTAATGGGTCAGGTCGAGGACAACATAGATACTCTTCCTTTGATACCAAACTCTTCTCGCAATACTCAAGCCGGGATTCACCAACTCTACCTAAGCGCACGCTCCACGAAGGCGGATACACAGACCAGATGAACAGCACACCAGACAGAGCGCCTCTTGGCGACAGAACAACAGCAAATGGCGAAGTCGGGCCGGAGTTGCGACAAAGACTGGCTGATTTGGAGCAAGATTACGACGATATAGGACGAGAAACAGCTAGATACTCGCCTCGCAAGGTCAGCCATGATGTTGGTGACCAGACGTCAGACGGAGCTTTCTTAGCTGGAGAAGCACGCATGTCGCCATCCAAACCCCAAGCTGCTTCTCGACGACAGCGGAATGCTCCTTCTGGTCGAGTCCACGACATCGAGTTCGCCACGGAAATCAGTACATCTCTATTGGCGCAAATGAGACAGCTTCAAGGAGTGCTAGCGGAGAAAGAAGATGCACTTAAGCAGGCACATGACCAGAATGCTCGACTACAGCAGACTTCCGAGCGGTTCGACCATAGGCTGAGAGAGCTCGACGATACAGAACAGAGATACAAGGAGCAGACTTGGCAGCTGGAGTCTCAAGTCCAGGATCTGGCTCATCAGATGAAGGATGCCGCCATGCGCGAGCAGCGCCTGACGCAGCACCTCAATGCAGCGAAAACAGGACGCTCGACGATAGAACGTGAATATGACGAACTGCGACAGTCGCATGAACAGCTGAGTGATGACCACGGTCACCTGTATAAGCAACATGAAACCGAAGTTACGGGCATGCAACGGGCTTTGGCAAGTGGTGACGAAGAGCGTATGATGTTGAATCAGCAGATTGAAGAATTGATGATACACAACGAACAGCTGGAGAAGGAAATGCAGGAGCGTCTTCGAGCTGCAGAAGCGGCCAGAGAATCTGAAATGGACAGCGGCGACATTCTAGGCATGGACAGACCAATCACACCCGAGGGTATGGGGTCACATTCGCCAGTCAAGGCTACACCAAGAGTCGGTGCTCTGGAGGCAGAGACTCTGAAAAGTTCTCTCAATCATGCTCATCGCATGATTCAGAATATGAAGAACAACATCCATCGTGAGAAGACTGAGAAGCAGGAACTCAAGCGAATGCTGCAAGATGCCCGAGATGAGCTCGAAGCTCGAAGGGCAGATGTTGGTGGTGTCAATCCAGGTGCGATCAAGCGCAGGAAGCCACAACAAGACAATCAAAGATCATCTCGGCCAGATATGCTTGGAGCAGCTGGTGCGCCACGAGAGGAGATCATCAACGACCCGTTGTGGGAAGAATATGAAGATAGTCCGACACGACCTCGCCCTGCCCGTCGTGGAGACCAGTACGATCTTACAACGGACGCAAGTGATGCATTCGAGACCGCAAATGAGGATGCTACAGACACCGAAGGTTTCCGAACTGCCGATGATCTTGCGCGTGACAGTGACGGTGATCAGACTGAGACGGAGGGTACACAACAGCGACGCTCTCGCTTTACTGCCAAGGCGATGAAGCGGCAGACTTCCTCCTTTGAAAGTACAGCATCCGATGATGATGGCCTCGATGACTACGATCTTACCACTCCTCCAGCCAATCAGACAGGCTACCGGGCTCAGCTGGACCGTATCGGCAATCTCTCAGGAAACTCCAATGACTCACCAGCCAGCTTCCTCTCACGTTCGAGCCAGCCACGCCAGAATCTTGCTGCCGAACTAGATGATCTGGACAACTCGAGTGTCACAGAGGGCACCCCAGTCTCTCGAGGTACAACATCGCGCGGAGCGTCTCCTAACACTGAAGGCGTCGCAACCCCAGTACCAATGCGGAAAGCTTCGATAGTAAGAACGACTAGTAGGCCTACGCCGGCTCCAATGGTATCTTCCGGTATGATGACAGAACCATGGCAAGAACCAGCGCCCACTCCAGGCGAGCAGGCAGCAGCGAACGTATTGGCTGGTAGTGGCCCTGCTGCAGCACTCGCTGGTGCCGCTATGGCAGCAGATGGATCAACAAATCTGCAGATTCCTGGAGACGACCTTGCGAAGCGGAGAAGCTTCGATCCTTCTATGGCGCCACCACCTCTGATCCCGTCTCCAAGATCGCTTTCTCCTAATCCACAAAGTCCTAGGAATGTCTCTTCACCGGTCAATCTTACCATGTCGACAATATCTAGCCAACATATTGAGCCAATTGCACCCGTGCAGGAGAGTATCGTGCCGGATCGAGCGGAAACATCGAAGCCTCAGACCAGCAACGGGCTTCGTGTACAGACTGCTTCTGCGCCTGGCGATAAAGACAATGTTGAGCCAAGTCCCGTGAGCATGAATGGTTTCGCGGAGGCCATCTCGCCAATTGCGACACCAACTGAAGAGCCTGCAAATTCAAGCATCAGCTTTGTCAAGGGCCTCATTGACCACAGATCAATACCTATCGTTGCATCCCCTCCATCACCTGAAGAACCGCGAGTGCGCGATTTCGCGATGGAGCAGAAACCTGCCTTCGACGGACGTGACGCGAATAAGGTCCTCCTTGAGCCACATCTGCGTGTAGCTAGAGATCCACCTCAAGGTGAGCGAGGATTCGAAGAACCAACATTGCAAATTGCTACTCCACTTTATGAAGACCCCAGAAAGAGTACGTTTGCTTTGCCATATGTCAATCCAACCGCAGCCGAGAAAGGCAAAGCTAGAGCGGCTGTCATGTCTAGCACTGGTACACAGACATTGGTGTCTGGTGATCAGATAGAGAACCTCCTGAAGGAGCGCAGGAAGTCTTTCGCCGCTACAGTATTGCCACAAGTACCTAATGCAGCGACAAAGAATGGCACAAACGAGCGGACCATGTCGATGGGATCTGTCAACGGCAGGCCTGACGCAGCAGCATTCTTGCAGAATACTTCCAGACCTACAAGTGCTGGCAGTGCTCGTGGAATAGCATTTCCACCACCCCAGGCAGATCTACCGCCTTTGCCAGCAAACCATCAAGAAGTCATCGCTGCTGCAGCTCGCACATCTGGTCTCAACAGCATGATGCCACCACCTATGCCGCCATCAGCATGGAGGCCACCAAGTGCTTCAAGGAACCGTGCACCGAGCGGAACCTTCTCACACAGCCCGTCGAGACAAGCGACCACACCGAGACACTCCTCGGTAAATGGTAGGAACGAGTATGGCACGCCAACGCCTCGACGTTCTTCAGTATCTTCACTCCAGTCCGAGCTTGATGAGAGGTTCGGCATGACTCCTCGACACTACATGGGTGGTGAAGGATTTGAGATTGCGCCGAATACTGATCCACGTATGATACAAGCCATTACGCAAACCATGATTGGAGAGTTCTTGTGGAAGTACACCCGGAAAGCTGGCCGATCTGGCGAGCACTCGGAGAATAGACACAAGCGTTTCTTCTGGATTCACCCATATACACGGACTTTGTACTGGAGTAATCAGGATCCAGCTATACCATCGCAGAAGGAGCTGAAAGCCAAGTCTGTTGCGATCGAGGCTGTCCGTGTTGTCAGCGACGAAAACCCCATTCCGGCTGGACTGCACACGAAGAGTCTTGTGATTGTGACGCCAGGACGCAGTATCAAGTTCACTGCTCCAACACCACAACGTCACGAGACTTGGTTCAACGCCTTGTCATATCTTCTCCTCCGCAAAGACCCTGACGAGGCCAATGCAGCCGTTCACGGAGGAAGTGTCAACAAGCTCTCCGACACCCTCAGTTCCTCAAATTACACACCCGACGACATTGCCGAGTTCAACCCAGCCTATTCTCGTTCAGCATCCCGGGTAACAACAGGTTCACGCCGCTCCATGGGCGGCTCCGTACCAGCAACACCACGCTCAAACATGCAATCCTCCACCTCCCTCGCCGCCCGCACCGCCTCTCCTCAACGCTCAACGCCCTCGCAAGCCTCCCTAGCCGCCCGCCAAAGCAACGCAACCGCCGCCTTCGGCGCCGTTCACCCCGTACAGAAATTCTCACAACAAGGCCAGCCAAATTACGCGTCCATGTCCTCAAACACCATCAACAGCATCCCCGACCGCTCCAACTACCTCGGTCCTAACGGGCCCAACATGTCCCAAACGGCCTTCGACTCGCCCATAAGGCCTCCACCTCAATACCAGCAACAGCGCAATCCTGACGCCTCGACCACGTCTCTCGCTCCAACGGCAAGCGAAACAGACGACCAAGGCTTCAAAAGACCGCGCCCAATCTCCACTGCTCCCACCGTCGCAGAGTCGACGCGATCAGGCCGGAGCAACAAAATCGGCAGTATGAGCGGTGGGTGGCGCGCGAGCTTGTTTGGACGTGGGAGGAGTAAGAGTCGGGGGCGGAGCGGGGCGCCGGCTCCAGATGAGTCGAGTGCTAGTGTTAGCGGAAGGGCGGGTAGTCAAAATGGGAATGGTAATGGCCAGATGGATGGCGCAAGCGACGCGATGAGTGTCCCACCGCTGCCGCAGGGAGGCTGGGGCGGACCGGCGACGTATATGGGTGGGGTGGAGAATGTGCGGGCGTGTTGTGATGGTGAGTATTGACCTCCCATCTGCCATTCCCATCTTTCTACTCGTGTCTTATATCGTGTCTTGTGCTAATATTGGATTGTTACTCAGGCAAACACGACGTCGGCAGCCTCGATCACCACCACCACAAATTGACGAAAGGCCGTACCGGCAGTAGTAGGAGCCGCAGTCGTCCGGGGAGTTCGAGCTCCAGGTATAGTGAGAGATACACGCAGAATCCGCATGGCGCGAGTGGGAGCGTCTCGAGTAGGTATTGAGGTGGACTGTGAAATACGATGAGGAAATGGTGTCAAAGAAGGAAGAGGGGAACGTGGAGGTGAGCGGACGTCAGGGGGTGAGTTGTACTTTGTGGTACGGGTTCTCCCGGCCGGGGACGGACTTTCGTTGTTCGATTCTTCTTCTTTCCTGTTTGCTCTTTCCTCTTCTTTCCTGTGTAGACACGAGGCATTTTCACCGCCTTGCTAATGGGTCACGTTGTACGATCGGTTGGAAAAGGCAACGAAGACATACCTAATTTATCAATTTTGGAATGACCCAAACACTTCTCACAAGTCGTCACAAGCAGCACAGAATAAGTCAGTTGAACGTTGAAGTTCCATATCAATATTGTCGTTACACGTGAAACGTTCCAGTCCCAAGCTCCAATAAAATGTCTACATGAAGCAAATCGTGTCCGTGTTCTATTTTCCTTCTACGGATCAAGCAAGGACAGCCCTCCCCGTCCCCGCACTCACAAATCCCCCCAACGCCCTAACCTCACCCATTTCCGCCACCACACCTCCCAGCCCAGCCCCATCTGCCCTGCCCTCCCTTCCCCTCCCAACCACAACCGCCTCAACCTCACCATATTCCCACTTTCGCTCCGCTTCCTTTCCATCCGCCTCCTTTCTCCCTTCTCGCAACTCATCCCTCTTCTTGGCCGGCACGCCCTCCCACCCAAACAAATCCCACGCCTCTCTCGTCCACGGGCCTTGTGTTTTCTTCTCCACCGCGACGCGCTTATCCCGTTCCATTGCCGCTTCGTCGACGACGACGACAGGCTTCTGGGCAGCGGCTTTGAGGCGCTCAGAGGTCGCGGCGGTCGGGTTGGCGATAGTGGTGGACCGGCCGATGGGCTTCTTGGTTCTGGGCTTCGGCGCAGGATTGGTCGGATGGAAGCCGGGTGGTGGTGAGGGGCCTGGAGCTTCGAGGAGTGGCGAGGGGTTATTGTTGGTGGGAGGCTCCTGGATGGTGGGTTCGACGTCGGGGAGGCGTTTCGTTGGGGAGCGCGTGCCGGCGTCTGAGGCGGTGCGGCGGAGGGGCCGGTGCGAAAGGTTGGGTGGTGGTTCGGGTGCGGCTTTGAGTGCTGGTATGGGCGTGACTTGAGGTTGTGGTGTGGGAATGACTTGAGGTGCTGGTAGCGACCTGACTTGAGGTTGTGGTATTGGCGCGACTTTAGGTGGAAGTATGGGCGGCTCAATCGCTTTCGAGGTTGCGGAGCTTGTGGCTTTTGGCAAGTTGGGCGTTTCTTTGGTCTGTAAAGGAAGATGTTGTCCTTTGTGCGATTGCGGTGGAGGTGCTTTTTGTGGTGGCGGCTTGAAGGTTGGAGGGATAGAAGGAGGAAGCATTTGTCGTTGAAGAGCCTGAGGCATGGCAGCCTTGATCACTCGATGATTGTCATCTTTCCCTGAACGCGCTGCGACGGACGGAGGAAACGGCGCAGCTACCTCTTTGGGTAGAGGAGCTACTGGTGGAGGAGCTTCTGCTATTGGCGCAGCTATATCCTTATGCAGTCCAGCTATTGGTGGAGGAGATTTGTTCATTTGCGGTACCACATCCTTAGGAGGTCGGTCTACTGGTGGAGGAGCTTCAACTATTGGCGTGACCACTTTCTCAGCGGGTCGAGCTACTGGTGGAGGAGCTTTTGTCGTTGGCGCAGCATGAATTTCGGTAGTGACTGCTATCTCAGCAAGTGGTTGCTTTAACAGTTTGTCAGAGGCTTCGACAATTGTCGAAGAAGACTGTGCGTCTATTGGTGCTCTTCGTGCTGGCTTGGTAGCATCTTCTACCTGTAAAGGAGGTAATGCTGGGTCATCTGCCACGGGAGAGTGAGCAGGCAGTGTTTCAGGCTCTGCTGGCGGGCGTGCTTCTACGGTATGCTTATCGTATTGCGAAGCACTCTTTCGATGACCTCGATCATCCTTTCTGGCTTTCAAGGCCGAGCTAGATTTGGATTCCTGCGGTGTAAGATCGGCTGTGTCTTCGATTGGTAGAGACATGGGCTCATCAAAGTCATCTTCCTCGAACATTGTCATCTTCGGTTTGACTCTGGGCTTCTGTGGGAGGGAAGCTGACGGTCGTGGTGGTATATTGGCATCCATAGTGGAGAAAGCTGGTGACGAATCTGCCATTGCTTCAAGGAAATCACGTCTCTTCTGTTGTCTTTCAAAAGTGCGAGCCCCGGTCGAAGGTCCAGTCTTCACTTCGTTACCTCTACTAGCGTCTGCCATTAGTGGTGTCGCAGGCCTTGATGCTGGCAGTTGTTGACACATCAACATTTTTGAACGTGAGCTGCCACCTAGGCGCAGTGGCTTCATAGTAATCTTAGGTTCTTCGTTGCGAGTAGCTGCATGTTGCTCCCGTTCGTCCTCCGAAGCATCGACAGGCACTACCTCTACAGCCGCTGAGATGTGATTTCTGACACTCACCGGTGGGGACGATGGTAGTTGCCTTCGCGGTGTCACTACCCCTACCGGAGATCGAGGTTTCACTGGCTTGACTCGTGGTTTTGCTGGCGGAGCCTGCATGGGAGCCACAGACTGCGGTTGTGATTCCGGTTGCTTCTGCTGTTGCTTCATTTTTGTCAGACACTGCTGGGTTTGTGGCTGATCAACAGCATTCTGGGAATCTGGTTGTGTACTCAAAGGCTTGAAGGCACGAGTGACGTTCGCATTCAACGGCCCCAGCTGACGACTACCGATGCTTTTTGTCAGTTTCTCCTGAACTATGTTGACCTTCGGAGGAGGTTCTCGTGTTTTTCGAGGGGGTGGCTTGGCTGGTGAAGACGAGTTAAAGACACCACCACGGTCTCGCGCTTGCTGTCCTGGGACCCCATTGTCTACTATCTCTGGACTTGACGGAATGTTTATCACTCTTTGGACCTGCAGTTTCGCCTGTCCAGGTGGTAGTCCAGTACTTTTCTTTTTGTGAACGACCGGGGTCGCTGAAGTGCTCTTCGGTCGTACGGATCCCGGTAGCATTCCCAAGGAGTTTGGTGCAGCATGGGTACCAAAAGCAGTAGCGCGGCTGGGCTGTCTGTTCCTAAGTATGTCGTTCAGCGAAACATGTTCGTCGTCATCAGTCCTCTGTCTTTTCGCAGCTCGATTCGTGTCTCCATCCTTCTGAGTCGTGTTTCCAGCTTGCCTATGCGCATAAGGTGATTCTTGTGGTATCTGAGCTCTCCCAGTCCAGCCGCTCCAAGTTCCTGGTGTCCGTGGCGGTATTCCTAGATTTGTAGATCTGGGGTGTGATTGTGAGACATGACCTCCACCATTCTCTTTCTCAATTGGTTTTGGTGTCCGCTTCGCGATGATCTCAGATATATCCGTCTCTTCTGTAGCTACTTTCTCGCCGACTTGAACAAGCACTCCCCGCCGCTCGAGTTCGAGCTCATCACCTTCGTCCAGACCATTCCGTTGATATGTATCTCCTATGTAGTTTCTGGTCGCATCATACACCATGACACGATTGTTGAAGGTGTGAAACTTGAGGAAGCCATCTTGCCAGCGCTTGGCTTTGCGCCGGAGGTCGTGAGTAAAAAGGCAACTGTATTCGAAGACTGGAGCAGTATTCTGGCTCGGAGGAATGGCGGTAGAGGGTGTTGGCGCCATCTGACGCAGATTCAAATGTGAGAGGCGAGTACTCCTGCATCTTCGTCGGGTCTCTGCATTGGTTCGTCGAGACTTGGATTCTGTGTGGTCGTAGGATTGAAAGATCGACCGGCACACGTCTGAAACGCGAAGTCAGGACGCGAAGTCACGTGGCATTGTAGCATTCAGATGATATCATGGTTGATAGATGGATTGACTACATTATTTACGTAGCAACCTAGTCTCCACGACGACCCCAGCCCGGCGTAGTCTCTCTACATATGCGTCACCCAAGGTGGCCGGAGTAAGGAGGCCGCCATGCATCTTTCGAGCTGGCACATCATCTCCATCGTACAATAGTGTGGCAGCAGCTTCAACCATGAATATTGCTGTGACATGATACGCACTACCATTGAACCTAAACTTGCCGAATGCTCGCTGAGAGTTGTGACCATCTGCTGAAATAGCGAGACCACGATATTCAAGGTAGTCATGCCGAAAATCTTCTTCCGTGGCACCACTGCCAGCTTGTGTCACCAATTTGGCGAGTATCCAACGAACAGGCGGGACGAGCAGAAAGACTGAAGATAGAGCAAGAGCCAGGTTCATAAGAACACCGGTGAAGACGTTACGTACATTCATGTAACAGGAGAAATTGAAATCAGCACCGTATGGCTTAGCTTGCTCTTGACACTGGCTAGCGGAAGTCCTGTAGAGACTCCACGACCGGTGAACCAGAGGAACGTCCGCTGACGCTTGTATCGAGTTGACAAGAGTGCCCAAGTCGGGTACTGCGTGCACGCCCAGTAGAGTTGATTGGAGTCCTCCAGACTTTGGCATCTTTGCTATTGGTAGAGCACTCATAGAGCCTGGTTTTGCGCTTGCAAGTATTTGTGCCAGAGTGTAAGTGTCAAATATGTTTAAAACAGTCGCAAGCGTTCCTCCGGAAGGTGCTCCCTTCATTGAATGCAAGGTCACTATGGATTTTCTAGTAGTCTGTAATGTCTCTCGATGAAGAGTCTTCACCATAGAATATGTGAGAATATCGCTCGGAGCAGATTCTACACCAATTTGAGGAATAATCTGTAAGATTCAGCATGAAGCCTATATTCCCGAGGAGAAGTGCTTCATACGATGGCGTTCGTAGCCTTGGCCACATCATCATACTTCTCAATCATATCTTTGGTGTAAGGTGACTCTCCCGTCACATCAAAGTAGTGGGTTCCATTCCTGGCACAAGCCTCAACTACTGGCTCGCCGTAGAGCGCGTAGGGGCCGACTGTGTTCAGCACGATCTTGGTCTTCTTTGTCAAGGCATGGAGTTCATCACGTTTCAGTTGCACAACCTCAATAGCTAAGAGTTATCAATGATAGCACTTTGCCCAGGAAATCCATATCTCACCGGGCTGTTTACGATCAGGGTAGAGCTTTTGCAGTTCTTTGACGACCGCAGAGAGCTTCTCTTCCGATCTTCCGGCCACAGCCCAGACGAGGTTGGTAGGCAAGGACTGTGAGATGTATTCACGCGCGAACTTGCCCGTGTAGCCAGTCGCGCCGTGTAAGACAATGTCGTACACTCGTTCACCTTGAGACATGTTACAATCAGGACTGAGCAGTATGTTGCTGTTCGATCACACGGTAGATGAAGTCGTTGATTTGTCACCTCTCACTCAGACGACATGTCCTGCCGGATGTATCTCCGTGTCACTCATTTGCTTTGCCTAGGTACTTTTTAATCCTCACACGACACCAACGACATTGCCGCGCGCCTCCTGCTCGTGACACACTCGGAGCCACGCGATATCTGTTCGTCTCAAGACATGACGTGTTGAACACCAGAGTACCGCGCACACGCGAAGAAACCAGTCTGCCATGGCGGCCATTGCACAAGAGCTGGCGGAGTAGGTTGACCTCGACCTCGAGCTCGTTGTACCATTTACGTTTTGCTGACATCACTAGCTCTTTGACACAAGATGAAATACCAATCAAATTGAGATGCGCGTCTTGTAACCGCCTCACCGTGAACGCCTTTCGTCTCCCATGCTGCGACCAGAATGTTTGCGGTAGCTGTTAGTGATAGTTTCGAAGCCAGATCAAAGACGTGAAACTCACACTGCTCCTAGGTCAGACAACTCTACCAGACACATGTCCAGTCTGTATGCACTCTCCTCTCTCTGCCGATGACTGCAAGCCGAACAAGTCGCTGCGCCTCACGGTCAAAGCTTTCCTGAAGAATGAAGAGAAGAAACGAGACAAGATTCGAGCCGATGCTGCTCTTGTCAAGCCTGTCGCGGTCATTGAGGCTACCGAGGAGGCCGAACGGCCAGCATCTGCTCAGACACCGAATCCATCACAGCCGGTGACAGAAGATGCGCCAAAGATTGATAACATTGTTCAGTCGATCGAAATTGAAGATGTCATCCAGCCTGATCAGCGAAACTCAGCAGAGGCTCAGGTTAGTTCTTTGGGACGCTCCGAGTAGTCAGTACACTGATGTGAGACAGGTCACGAAGCCGAATGATGATTCTTCACAGGTAGAACAAGATCGTGCAAGAGATAGTGCTTCCGTTGAGATCATTACCGGTGATGGCGACAATGGATCAATGGCGCAATCGGCTGCTCCTGCGGATACGAGCAATACGCAAAATCGTGACGACGTCACGTCACAAGATCAACAGCTAGGCCACAACATGAGTAATGGCCAGTCGGAGTCTACGAACGGCTATAGTGCAAACAACAACATGTTCAATGGCAACAACAATTTCAATGGCGTCAATCCTATGATGATGGCAAACTCGATGGGCATGAATGGCATGAATGGCATGAACTCCATGAACTGGGGAGGCTTCAACAACATGATGGGTAAGTCACACTTCAGATGGCGCGTGC
>Ga0268246_10000302_pt1 | contig 24029 bp, 26 predicted proteins | sample AgamicOrSfe_FD_200242 | JGI IMG/M metagenome (GOLD analysis project Ga0268246, IMG submission 200242) | Agave microbial communities from Guanajuato, Mexico - Or.Sf.e (v2) (version 2) | ecosystem: Host-associated > Plants > Phyllosphere > Phylloplane/Leaf | place: Guanajuato, Mexico | collected...
AGGCACCCCACCCCCAAAATCCATCCCAACAACCCCACCAACCACAATCCCACCCTCAGCACCAACAACAACAGCCCTACCAACCCCAAAATCGCCCCGCCACAATCGCAGTCGCACAGCAGATCCTCGGCCCCTTCTTCGGCTGCACCGTCGCCCAGCAGATTATGGAGTCCCAGAGCGTGCCGGAAAATAGCTTGGTTAATATGAGGGAGATCTTTGAGCTTAATCCCAGGACGAGGGGGGATATGAATGCGTTTGTGGAGTTTCTGAATAAGAGAGGTGGGCCGGGGGATGGGAAATGAGCGGAGAATGAAATGGGAGAGGATAGGATGGGAGGGGAGGGGATGGGAGGTGTGGTTGAGGTGCTGTCTCTGGACGATGGCAAGGAGAGGAGATGGAAATGAAAGGTGACATCCGTGCAGGATGACTTGGACCTCCTCAATTCCGATGAAAGATGGACATGGAAGATGAAGGTATGCATATATGATCTCAAGGTCTGGATATTATAGCCAGCGCTATGATGTACTGCTGGCAGGGACTTCATGGCAAGCGAGGGACGTACGTAGACACTATGCAATCGGGACGGATGAGCTGGGAACACACCCAAGTATGGTCGACCGTCCTTTGCAGCGGAATGTGATACAGGTGGTGGAAACCGGGAAATAGGAGTAGGAAATAGGAAGCTTTTCGTTTTTTCCGTCTCCTGTGCACCGTATTGTAAACTATAATGTGGCTCATCAACACAAACATGCAGGCGTATGTGTGGTGTGATAGATGCACTACACTAGATCACAAGTCCAGAGAAATCCTAGTAAGAGTGTCGGAAAGATTCTGCTTAGATCTGTCGTCCGCGATGACTGCACATCACTCCTCCATTGCGTCTGTGTCGCCGCGTTGCCAAAGGTATCGTTCTGTTCTCTCATCTAACCACTTTCCCTACTCAGCTTTCGCCTTCCCACCAAACCCCGCCACCATCCTCTTCACCTGCCCGATCCTCTCCGCAATCCTCCCCTTGAGTCCCGAATTCGGCGGCACTTCATCCGCCGCAACAAAGCGGCGCACGATGACGTTGAAGATGCTGCCGAAGGCCAGGGCGATTACCGTTGAGGTGAGTATGATCTGAGAGATTGTCAGTATTGTACCCAAGAGAGGGACGTCGGACCTGAGGTGGATGAACTAGATAGACTGGAAGAAGGTACATACCACATTATACGGCATTGAAAAATCCGGCGTCGGTAGGTAGAGCAGCAAACTTGTTGTGCGGAGATACGTTGCTCTGCTTGCGTTTCCCACCGGCGAACCCAGCACTTTGACAATGGCGGGAGGAATATCGAATCCGCGGTTCGCGTCGGGCGGATACTCTGTATATCTCAAAATAGCCTTTTCAAAATCATACGATAGCGTCAACGTGGATGCAGCCGGAACCGTGAGGACGAGCTCCATGTGACTGGCACGGGTGCGGTCGACGGCGGGGCGGTAGTACATGTCGTCGATAGCACTGGATGCCCCTGCGACTGCGGAGCTCGATTGAGACATGTTAGAGGATGGGGGAAAGGGCCGGATTCGGGCATCGAGGGTGTGATAGTGAGGTTTCATGAACCAAGGGAGGGTTTCGAGATAGATTAGCTTGATGGAGGTGGTTGGGGAGGGGTTCTTGAAGGTGGTGAGGAGGCCGCCGGATTGTTGACCGCGGCCGGAGAGGGTGCGGTCGACGAGGAGGGTCTGGATTTGGCTGGAGGAGGATTGCGCTGCGGTGGGTGAGGAGGCGGAGGAGAAGCTGAGGTCGAAGTCGGCGTTATCTGAGAGTGTTAGCGATTGGGTAGTACGGGTTTGCGAGTTCAGGTCAGCCCACCTGGAGGAGTAAAACACAATTCACCAGCTGATCCAGCAGTCTCGGTGTGGGCTTTGGTCGTCGAGACGAAGATTTCTTGGTCATCGGTCACGTCCATGCAGACGGGAGCAGCAGCATTGCCGTCGCCAGATGATGGACAGACTCCATGGATTGGACGGCCGAAGACCTCCTCGATCCTGAACGCTGGCTTTGAAGGAGGGGGTAATGGCATGCATGAGTCTCCGTACTGGTGGTAGAACTTCGACTGATCACAGTCTATCTGCTCAATGGGAAGAGGTCGAGGGATGGGGTTGTCTGTGACATGATCAGTGAAGCTGTCAAAAACAGTATAAAATTTGGTTACCTCTGGATCTCTTTGCACGATCAAGGTTGAGGACCATGTCTACAGTTTGTTCCACCTCAATATCACAGGATATACCTGTGGCATCACATCTCCGGCGTACGTCAATGGCCATGCTCTGCCATGAAGCATCAAACAGCTTGTGGCCGTCCAGCAGACTTGAGATCCCGGCTTTGCCCTTACAAGGCAGAAGCTTGAGGAATGGTGTCAGATTCTCAGTGCAGACAACCTCATTCGGGAGCATGCCATGGAGGAGGTGTTGTTTAGTTGCAGAAGAGGAACCCTGGACTTCATAGCCTTCGTGGTCAAAGATTGAGTACGGGCGGATCGAGCGAGTAGCATCGATGAAGTTCAATGAGGCACAGAATAGACCGGAAAGTGAATTGACGAGGGTCAACCATCGTGCATTTGCCCTATACGAATATGAGTATGCTATCCTTGCTCTTGCATTTCATGCTTAGATTCTAGCACGCACTCCGCCTCGTTATCACCATGCATCCACGCCCACAGTTCCACTCCAGTCCCTCCTTCTCGGCTACCATTCCATGGTCGTTCACCCCACGTTTCACTGTCCCATCTACCTGTGCTGAATCGTAGATGAAGCTCCTCAGTATGAGAGTGAAGTAATATCTGTCCCAGCGACCGAGGGAATGTCTGGAAGTTTTGCGCACGGAAGGATGTTTCGGGGATGCTGCTTCGAAAGTTGAAGGAGCCTAGTAAGGAGGACTGTGGAAGTGGTCGTAATAAGAGGTGCTCGTCGTAGGTTGAGGCATCGATACTGGTGACGATGCTTGCGATCAGCAAGACTAGGCTGGTAGGTAGGCGCGTCCAGCACACCATATTGTAGCGACGGTCGCGTCGAACGTGTTTCAAGTTCTGAAAGAAGAGCACTAGAAGTCGTGTCACGTGTCGGCGATCTGCATCACTTTTGAAACGAGAATGGTTTCTGTCCATCGACCTGTACACCACGACCTACACTCTTCCCACACTTTCAAAAGCACCTCTACACAACTCTTCCACATACACCGATCTTGCCGTTGACTCTATCATTGCCTTGAGCTCGACTGCAAAACCAATACCTATTTTACAAACATGGCGGCCGAGCAGCGCAAACTGCTTGAGCAGCTCATGGGTGACACACTCATGGGCAGCGCATCTGCAAAAGAGATACCACCTATCACGGACTACAAGGTCTGTCGCTCGTATCTCGCTGGAACATGTCCTCACGATCTGTAAGCTCATGATTTTATCTAGTGGTTGTCACTACACTTGACTAACAGCTCTGACAAGCTTCACAAACACAAAAGGGGACATCGGTCCCTGTACGAAACTACATTCGGAAAAACTCAAGCAAGAATACGACGCAGCAGATGATGCACAAAAAGCAAAATGGGCCTTCACGTACGACTACATGAAGGATATGCAACGATACATTGACGACTGCAATCGTAAGATTGACACAGCACATCGTCGTCTCGACAAGACGCCAGAGGAGATCAGGCAGGGGAATGAGCTGACGAGAGACATTTCTGATTTCAACAAGACAATAAGCGCAGGCTTAGCCGAAGTTGAGATGCTGTGTGAAGTTGGGGCAGTCAACATAGCAGTCACAGAGTTCTTCAAGATACGGCAGGCGCAGCAGGTCAAGATGGATAGAGAACGTGATCTGAAGCAATTACACGACAATTCGGGACCTTCTGGACATCAAAAGCTACAGGTTTGCGATGTATGCGGAGCGTATCTGAGTAGGCTGGACAACGACCGAAGATTGGCAGATCACTTCTTCGGTAAGATGCATCTGGGGTATGCTCAAATGCGCAAGGCCGCCGAGGCGCTGCAAGCGGAATGGAAGCAGAAGGGCGCGCCTCAAAGGGATGATTATCCTGTGAATGGGCAAAGGGACGATGGCTGGGGCGGAGGAAGAGGGGGTGGGTTTGGTGGCCGAGGTGGAGGATATCGTGGAGGAGGTGGTGGTGGGTTTGGTGGCGGCAGAGGACGTGGTAGAGGAGGAGGATTCCAACATCGATGGTAGGAGGTTGCATACTGCGCACGGATACCCAGGAAAAGGCGTTCTGGTGGTGATGAATCGAAACACATCAGGAATATTGAGAATGTAATGCTATATTCTGACTGATAAGGACCGAGAATAGCGCATCACAGGCTGCTCAAAGAAACCACTGGTATTGTATATCGCCCTGTTGTGTCTTGCATTCCTACCTACCTAATCGCCACCAGATTGAGTTCTGACCGGAGCTGATCTCCGTTCGATCGGCTACAGCAAGGCTGCAGAACTGCAGAACATCAATGTCGGAAGCCTTTTGTGATGCCTCAATCATCTTTGCCACTTCTATAAATGAGCCCACGCGTTCGATACAGTGCCGCATGCTGCCCAAGACATTATGCACAACGCGGTAGGTCGGCACGCGAGCATAATGGCTCGGCATATGAGCTCCACCGCGCTTAATAAACAAAATAAAGAAAACATGACGCACTCGTCTTGGCCGGGGGCTCGCCGCAGCGCTGAGACAACATTCGAGTATAGATCTCGAGTCCTTTCTGATTGAAGAGAATCAATCGATCGAGTCTCGAGTCTGAAGACACACATTCACATCAGACTACATTCGCATCATGAAGGTCACAACTTCTCTCGCAGCGTCTCTGATCGCTGCTCACGAGGGCAAGTACCGTGCTTCAACGTAAAATCTGTATACCCATCGTGCTAACCTTCCAGCAGTCTCAGCTTTCGTAGCTGTTCGTCCTTCACTTGAAAGCCACGCTATCGCTGCTGCCGCCGACCTTGTCATTCGCGCCGACCCATCAAACCAGCCTAATGGCTACATGCCTACCATCGGAGCATGTCCACAGACTCCTCCCACAGTTCGAAGTGCCACAGGGCTTTCGTCAGAAGAGACAGCATGGCTGAAGACAAGAAGACCTAACACCCTGCCACCTATGATAGACCTACTGAATCGGTTGAATATCACGGGGTTTAATGCTACGCAATATATCAACACACACGCGAATAATGTGACGGCATTACCGAATATTGCCATCTCGGCATCAGGAGGTGGCTACAGAGCTATGCTCAACGGTGCTGGATTGCTATCTGCTTTTGATAGCAGGAGTGACAATGCTACCGCGCCTGGTCACCTGGGAGGACTACTACAGTCTGCAACATACTTGTCTGGGCTGTCAGGCGGAAGGTAAGATTAAGCAGATGCCCCCTCGAGACGCAGAGACTGACAACCCGTGTCAGCTGGCTGGTTGGCAGTCTATACGGGAACAACTTCACACGAGTAGGTCATTCAGACTGCGGTCATTTTGGCAATCCGCTAAATCAGCATCTCTAGGTCGAGGATATAACCAACCAAGACGGATCACTCTGGGACTTCACAAACTCGATTCTGGAGGGCCCCAACAGAGGTATCCAAGCACTGACCAGTGTCGAGTACTACGACGATCTCTACAATTCTGTCAGTGATAAATCAGGAGAAAACTTTAATGTTACCCTCACAGATTTCTGGGGACGTGCTCTTTCTTACCAGCTCATCAATGCTACTGACGGCGGTCCATCGTATACCTGGTCCAGCGTTGCGAACCAGGACTTCTTTACCAGTGGTAGTGTGCCTATGCCTATCATCATCGCAGACAGCCGTAATCCAGGCGACATCGCCATTCCTGATAACACAACAATCTACGAGTTTAACCCTTGGGAGATGGGTAGCTGGGACGGAACTACTTACGCATTCTTCCCATTACAATACATTGGGACTAACATGTCGAACGGCAATGTGATAGACACGGGTAGATGTGTTACAGGTTATGACAACATAGGCTATGTCTATGGAACATCATCCACACTTTTCAACCAGATCGTGCTGCAATTCAACACGACAGTCTCGCTCCCGCATATCCTTGAAAACTCCATTCAAGATGCCTTGAACCACTTTGGTCAAACAAACAATGGTAAGTCTTTTCACGCTAGCCCTTGGATGACAGTCCCGCTGACAAGACGCATCACAGACATTGCCAGCTGGAAGAACCCCTTCGTTGGAATCCACCCCGAAACAAACCCCAACGTCAACGCTGCCGAGCTGACTCTAGTCGACGGAGGCGAAGACGGCGAAAACATCCCCCTCCACCCCGTCATCCAGCCCTACCGCGAAGTCGACGTAATCTTCGCCATCGACTCCTCCGCCGACACGACCTTCTTCTGGCCAAACGGCACCTCTCTAGTCGCCACCTACGAGCGCAGTCTCAGCTCCCTCCAAAACAAGACCAACTTCCCCGCCATCCCCGACCAAAACACCTTCGTCAACCTCGGCCTGAACACCCGTCCCACCTTCTTCGGGTGTAACAGTACCAACGGCACCCTCGCCGGCAGCACCCGCCCACCACCACTAATCGTCTACCTACCCAACGCCCCCTACAGCTTCAACTCCAACGTCAGCACCTACGACCTCAGCTACAGCGACGCCGACCGCGACAGCATCATCACCAATGGCTACAACGTCGCCACGCGCGGTAATTCAAGCACGGAAATGTGGCCGACGTGTGTTGGGTGTGCGATTTTGAGCAGGAGTTTCGAGAGGACGGGAACCGCGATCCCGGCGGTTTGTGGGACGTGCATGACGGATTATTGCTGGAATGGACAGGTCAACTCGACCACGCCTGCGAATTACGACCCGACGTTGATGGTGCCAGCGGCTGCGGCTTCGGCGGCGAAGAGCGCGGCGAGTGATGTTGGAGCGCCAAGCGTGGGGATGCTTGTGGTTGCTGCGTTTGCGGTGTTTGCGTTGATGGTGTAAGGCAGATGATAGAATGAACTAAAGCATCGCATAGCATGGGAGCATCTGGATTCTGTGTAACATAATGTAAAGATATTGTACCACAAACAATTACAACAAACGCTTCCTTTGCCGGAGCGGTTCAGGTAGTCAACATATACACCTAATCTAAGCCAGAGCACGCTCATCCAACCGTTGCTGGTTATGCTCTTCTCCTGTCATCATAGTTCCTCTGCCCTCTGCGCGACATAAACGCAGGCAGGTCTGATGCGAACGTGGAAAAGTGGCTATGAGGTGGCGACGGCATGGACCTAATACTCCGTACAAAAGCCAGAGCCAAGTGCGGAGAGTGTATTGCAGAATCCTGCTTTCTTGGTGTCGATGTGGGAATCAAATGTAATCATTGGTAGTACCACCAGATCCAGGTATCGTCATATTGAAAGATCTGTCGACGATAGATGGTTCACGCTTCTGGCTTCGCTGAAGTTTTCATGGAGGCTAAAGATTGAGGGTTGAGTAGGGATATGTAGAACTAATACGATGGAGAGCGCTGTAGTCGGTTAAGATAGATAGGTAGAGATTAACCAACATCTTAGCAACCAGGCGAAGTCGAGAAGATACATAGAACCATACCTAGATCATGTAAGCACTGTTCGGGTCGATCGTCACTCGATATTGAGCTTCGTGTAGTATCCCAGCTAGCGCAACATCACAGCCAAAGGGGGGGAGGGGGTTGAGGGGGCACTATTGTTGGCCGTGCCCTGGGCCGGAGAGAAGGTGGAGGGTGCCTGAGGCGGCGAAGCTAGTGGGAACGGGGAGGGTGGTAGGAGATGGTGGTGGCGGTTCTGGCTCCCTTGTCGCTCATCCAAACCCATCTGGCTCCAAAACTTGTGTCACAGGCACTGTTGACATTATGGGAACAGCAAGGCACGTCGGATTTGCGACTGCACCCTGGTTTGAACTGGTGCGTGGTTGAGGCCCTGCCATGTCGGAATAGTAGAGCCAGTCATAGCGGCTTCGCTGGCAGCTTTGATAGTCGGATTCAAGTTTTTAGTAAGAAGATACAACAGCAGCAACAACTTAACTCGAGACTAAAGCCGTGAAGAGTACCGAAGACGCTATAGATGAGAGGAAAGTACTGTTTAATAACCGTGTATATCACCAGGTTATTAGCTAGAAGAGTTAATATCGTAAAGATTACGGTAGCTCAAGAAGAGAAAGGTAAAGGTCTAAAGAGTTCCGAGGAGGTTGTCGATACGGAAAGCACAATGTCCATCGGGATGATACCCGACCAATCGAGAGAGGGATTAGGGCATCCGCTTAAGGTTACTATCACGCTCGGCTCGTGGAAGACATCGAGAGACAGGTAGGTGCTGCAAGTGATGCTGCAGTAGACTGTGCGGGCCGAGACTTTATGCCTGAAGTACACTTTGATCTATATTCCGGGACAGCGGGAGAGCTTACAACCACATCAGCAAAGTCTCGAGTCTCTGGTGGAGAGTGCCGCAGCGATTCCAATCCAGGCTCATATTCTTCAAGGCAGTGTTCTCTACGTCGCCGTGAGCTCAGCAATCCGCCGCTCAATATCCGGCACAGCTCGGAGTTGCAGATCGAGCTCCTCTTTCTCACTGCATTACGTTGTTAGCAACTACTTCCGCCTCGACCACCATGATCAAGTTCACTTACTCCTCCAACACCCCCCTCCTCTCCGCCTCCAGCACCCCAAACCAATACCCGCCCCTCCCATCAAACTGCAAAATCCTCTCATGCCACCTCCACAAACTCCTCCTATGACTGACCGTCAACAGCGTAATCCCCAACCTCTTCGCCTCCCTATACATCGTCTCCTCCACCTCCGGCGTAACACTACTCGTGCACTCATCCAGAATCGCGTATTTCGGACGGTGGTAAAACAGCCGCGCCATGGCGATGCGCTGCTGCATGCCGATGCTGAGGATGTCGGACCAGGCTGTGGAGGTGAAGTCGAAGCCGAGGGCGTGGCGGGTGGCGAGGGAGGAGATGCCCAGTGTCGTGAGGTGAGAAAGTAAATCTGAATCTGTGATATTATGGGCGTGCATGGTGGAGAGGGAGTCGGGGTAGATTAGTTGGTCGCGGAGGGTGCCGTGGGGGAGGTAGGGACGTTGCGGGAGGAGGAAGATTTGGTGGGAGGCGGGTTTGCGGACGGTACCGCCGCTGGGAGGGGTCAGTTGGATGAGGAAGAGGATGAAGGGAATTGGGAATTGGGAACGTACTAGCAGGGCCAGAGAGAGCCGAGGATGCGGAAGAGGGAGGACTTGCCGCAGCCGTTGGGGCCGACTTTACCATACAGGTCAGCATGTGAATGTCATAGGAAGTGCCAAAAGAGTTGAGCTCACCGATAAGGAGGTGCTCTCCTGGCTTGATGACAAAGGACAGTTCCTTGACAAGCACATCGCCGTTTGGTGACACGATTGGCACTTTGTCAAACTCGATGTCGTCTCCTTCTATCACTGTACCTCGTCCTTTGAGTACTGCGGCATTCTCTCCCACGTCGGCGGAGGAAACTAGCGTCTTCCTGAAGTTGCCCTTCTGAACATCTTCGATGACGTCTAGTAGACTAGCGACTCGTGATGTATAGCCAGCAAGTTCAATGATCTCCTTGTATGAGAACATGACTCGACCGAAGGCGTCCGAGGAGGAGAGAAGCATTCGTCGATTGCGCACAAAGTCTGTAATCAGGATTAGTATGTATTCGATTCTCAGTCCAGGGTGAACAAAGATCTTCTGTCCGCTGCATCGCAACTTACCTCCAGTACGATCTCCTCCCGCTGTACCTTCTTCACCTGGTAGTTTGACGAATACCGGCACACTACACAGCAGCAATCCCAAAGCAGACCAGAAATACTTGATGACATAGTCTTCCATAAAGCCATGCCAGAACCTTCGCCTCAATATCCTGTTGACATGTTTGATCAGAGTGAAGTAACCCTTATCCAGCGTATCCTTCTCGGCCTCATGCCCAAAGTACAGGGCAATCTCCTCCGCAAAGTCGATGAGCCTGCCATGCTGAAATCTGAATTCGCCCTCCAGCCTAGCCTCATCTGCAACGTACTTTCCAAAAGGTGGCGTGAGTGCTCGCATCAGCGATGCTGAGACCTGCACTATGAGACCTAGAGCGAACAGTCCTTCACCGCCGACAGCGCGGGATAAAGAATAGTTGTAGATCGTCATATCAAGTATTGGTTTAGCCAGGTTTGAATACAGCTCGGCCAACGAGTTAGAGAACTTGGTCACGTCCGCTGTGATGAGATGGTCGGCATTCTTTATCCGGTCATCCAAAGCAGACAGGGAGTAGAATGTCATATTCGAAAGGTACTTTGAGTGGATGTGCGAGATAAGCCTCGTCCTGTACTGCAAAGCAAGCTTACACTGATGGTAACTGAGCATTGAGTTTGTGAATGTGGCCGGGACCGCTACAACCATCCACCATGCCAGACCCGTCAAGAACGCTTTGCCCTTCCCCCTTACTAGACTACTAACGAGCTTGCCGTCCAGATCTGCCACATACAGACTCAGCAGTGTACGCACCACGAGAAATACACTCTGGCTAATGAGCAACCTCAGCTCTTGACTTCTCCATCCCGGTATGACAATCTTGAGTAGACGAAGCAGGCTGCGGAAGAACTCTCTGTTCAGCTCCACCTTCTTCGGCTTGCCGTCTGGGGTTGTGATAGTTGGGACCCGGCGCTTAGATTGTGCTGCTGCGGCCTTCTGCTCGGCGATGGCATTGCGGATACGGTTGAGAAGGGCTACGAAAAGGGAGAGGTAGAGTGCGCGGGAGACGTTCGTGCGGTGTTTGAGGTAGAGGGTTGTGAGGTCGCTGAGGAGTTTCTTGATTGTGGATTCTGTGATGGCAGGATGGAGCTTGGAATGGACTGCCATTGTAGGACACTAGGGTGTCATGTCTACATGAAACCTGCTAGCCATCATAGACTGAAGGTTTGCACCAGACAGAGGAGCACAGGTCATGTGGTGTGGTGTCGCATGGTTGCTAGCGAAGCACATGTCTGTGATCACAAACCTCCGTCATGAGGCTCTGCGGGACGTTGCAGATGCAGATGGCGAACCTTGGTACAGAAAAAGGCGGGGTTCGATACTAGTATGAAACACATTATCAGCTTATCAGTAGGATAGCATGTTTGATGGTAAAAGAGTATCACGTGGGCTTTTTTCCGAGATAATATAACTAGTTGTGAAGTTGAAATGCAGGCACTTTAGACAGGTCTTGTATAGTGTAGCTATATCAGCAACGACTTTCAATCTCACGGGCTAAGCATATGCGTAGAAAGGGAAAAGAAGTCCACGAAGCTTCTGAAGAGAGTACCGTGGAGTTTCCTGCATAATGTTAATCTGTCACTGTACTCCTAATGACTTCTTCGCGAATATGCTGTTCAATGCCTCTTCCTATACGCCTCATCTGCACCACAGCTCTTCCACGCGCTTAGTATGAGATCCACAATAGCGTCCACATTCTTCCCATGCTTCACCTGCGCAAAGATAGTCGGCCCATCATCCCTCATCTTCTTAGCATCCCTCTCCATCACCCCAAGATCCGCTCCAACAGCCTGCGCCAGATCCGTCTTATTCACCACAAGCAAATCACTCTGCGTTATCCCTGGCCCTCCTTTTCGTGGGATCTTGTCACCTCCGCTCACATCGATCACGTATATGATAAAGTCCGCCAGCTCGCGACTGTAGTTGGCCGCCAGGTTGTCACCACCAGACTCAATGAGCAGGAGGTCCGTGTCGAAGCGACGATGTAAGCCTTCCAGCGCAGCAAGGTTCGCAGATATATCTTCACGCACTGCAGCGTGCGGGCAGCCACCAGTCTCGATAGCCTCGATGCGCTCAGCGGGAAGAGCAGAGTGCCGGACGAGGAATTCGCAGTCTTCTCGTGTAAAGATGTCGTTTGTCACTGCGGCGATCGAGTAGCGGTCACGGAGTATCTGGCATAGGGCGAGCATGAGAGCCGTCTTGCCTGATCCTACAGGGCTGGCGATATGTCGTCAATAGTGTGTTTGAGGTAGGACTTGAGCATGGCGCGCTCACCCTCCAATGCCAACTGTGAAGGCTCGATCTTTCCAGTCTCGTCCTTCCACGATCGGGAGCTCCCGGTTCAGGTAGGAGCCTGGTCCGTTGAGTATCTCGTGTGTGTGTCCATGATCTATTGCAGCGTCGTGCGAGTGTGAGCTGTGGTGATCATGCGAGTGGGAGTGCGCCATGTTGATGGGGGTCTTCTGATGTTGTTGCTTTGCGCGATCACTGTGTACTCTGCTTGGTGTATGTAGGCTGATGCACTTGAGACTCGTTTACAGTGGAAAGCAGAATCATCTGGTCTGAAGGTCAAGGTCCCTGCGACTAGCTTGATGCAGGGCACGCAGCGATAGCGGGGCAATGGATCCACTATCCCCGTGTTTCATGTGAGTGTGATGCTACTGTACATAAATCCAGGATGTGAAGTTCATGATTGCAAAGACTGCTTAGACTAGTACCAGTGTCTTCGCTAATCGAGTGACTTGCCAGACGGAAGTGAAGGTACTGACAGTAATTTTGCGGCGCTCACCTTTGCCAATCCCTCAGTATGGTCCATCTCCCGCAGGAGCTGCTATCCCACATCTGCTCATATCTCGCCATCCACCAATCCCCTTCTCAAATATGGCATGATGAACCCAGGGATCCGTTCTTCTTCAGTCATGATGATGATATCAAAATCGGCACTATGCTGAGCCTATCATTGGCAAACTCATCATTTCATCATGCAGTAAAGCCATATCTATACCGGACAATCAAACATCCCATCAAGGTGGACAAGCTCTTGTTGCGATCTCTCCTGGTACCTCATACAGCTCAATTCGTCCAGAACCTGTCTACGCAGACTTGGACCACCGGGAAGGAGCATTGGTATAAACCACCCGGTCCCGACTACACGCCCTTGCCGTATGCATTAGTCGAGTCAGAGATGCGGGATAAAGGCCTGTCTGATGAGTTGATAGAGGACATGCATCGCGGCATTAAACAAGGTCTTGAAGATGCTCTATATGCCCTGCTCCTGCTCACCTGCACGAACCTACGGTTGTGGAAGACTGCATTCGATCGCATTTTCAACCATACTTTAGTCGCGAGGACTATACGCGAGGTGAATAAAACAGGGGTAGCGCTCCAGCTGCTGCAGGAGGTCACTATCGGCAACGCTGATGATGAGGGTACTCTTGATCTCTCAAAGGTGCATGATGTCCTCAGTGTCCCCAGCTTACGCAGGATCCAAGGCATTGCAGTGAGTATAGATGACATTCTAGACTACGCGTGGCCCGTGTTGCCACATCGGAACATCAGAGACATTGGTCTCATCCAGGCCGACGTGGACGGTGATAGTCTGTGCTTCCTGTTTCGTGCATACGAATGTCTTGAGACGTTTTCTATTGAGCTTGGCGGCCCGCAGCAATATCTCGACAGCATGGATGATTACTCGGGCATCGGTGACACTCTCCGACAATATGGTAGCAAGCTATTGAGCCTTGGAGTAGTGCGAAATGATCTCGATGAGGATAATGGCCTAGATAGGACGCCACTAGGTGATTTATCGGCGCTGACCTCGCTACGAAGACTCAGAATCAGTTACGACGCACTCTTTGGCGGTGAAGCAGTGTCGAATGAGCGATCCACAACGTGGCTACAGGAAGTCTTGCCGTTCTCATTGGAAGAGTTTGATATGGTACATGTTGTGCACGACGAGCCAGAGCTTCTCGATGAACAGCTGAAGTTATTATTGGCCGATGAGCGCTTTCCGGCGTTAAGATGGATTCAAGTACGTCGCGGCGACGATGATGAGGATTTTCCAGAGGAGGATATATTGCCCACAGGTTGGACGGTGGTGAATATGGGTTGGGGATTTGTTCTTTCGAAGAGTGCTGGAGGCGATGGTGAAGACGAGGCTATTAGCGGGGATGAAGCGAGCTGTGGGAGTCCCGTATCTCAAGGAGGCACGGAGCTGGAGTGTGGAGGACCTTGAGGAGAATGCCGCGAGGTTCAGATAGGACACAGACGTACAGGTCATGTGAGCCAGAGCTACTCCAGCGAGTATACTGATGCAGTCACTGTTGCAGTCACAGAGTTTAGAGAATCTCCCTGGAGAGTGCCGCGGCGATCCTGTTTAGTTTCATAGCCTAACGGTTTAGCTCTCAAATGACATTCTCGAACTCAAACTCATCCTCATCCGAGTCTGCCGGCGTGCCAACATCAGCCACGGCAGTAACCACTGCAGGTGCCACTATTGCTTCCTCCTGAATCTTCACTTTCTTCTGGGCCGGCACTTCGCTTGTCGCAGCACCAGGCACAACGACCTCCTCAAAGTCCATCTCGTCATCGTCCGAGTCGCCTTCTTCCTCCTCCTCAGGCTCCGCTGCTGCTTGCTCTGCAGCCACGGCCGCATAGTAAGCCTTCACAGCCTCGGAATCCACGCCCTCGACAGGCTCCTTGGCATCTTCGGCAGGTGCGAGATTTGCGACTACTGCCACGGGAGCGCCAACACCGGTTTGCTCGCCTGTGACAGTAGAGACGCTATGCCATACGGGTAACACATTCTGTTCCGCCAGCTTCTTCTGCCGTGCCGCCTCGATGTCTTTGCTCTCCTGAGACTCTTCGCCCACGGTGACCACGATACTTTCTCGTTCCGCCTGTTGACCTCGCACAGCTTCAGGGCGCATACCAGCACTGCGGCCCACGACTTCTGTTCGGGCTGCTGGGTTGATGGATTCATTGCGTGGTATAGGCACGGCATTAGCAAGCGCGGTACTGAAGTTGTTCTCCGGAATTCTGGTCTCGTCTATCTGACGCAGAAGGCCTAAGAAGTAACCAAGCTGAGTGTTCAGTCGAGATAACTTGTCATTGCCTGCATCTGTCGTCTCTGCATCATGCATCTGAAGCGCATGATCGCATGTATTACACAGGAACTGGTACGTCCGAGGGTCCATATGATTCATGACATCCAATTCCGTCCACTCGGCTTTACACTGAGTACAAAACCAAGGCTTCTTCGCGTCCATGTCTTGCGAGTAGCGTTCTTTTGCAATGAGCTGGAGCTTCTTCACCTTGAACTTGATCGAGTCGATGGCTGTGTGGAGGTTGATGTAGTAGTAATCCCGTTTCTGCTTGAATTCTCTCTGTGATCCCTTCGCATCCCTCTGTTCACCTTGTCGTACCTCTTCCCTGGTGTGTACAGAAATGAGGCCACTCTCCCGGAGAGGCCCACATAATGCTTGTACGGTCTTTTGGGACGCTTCGCCCATGAGTAGGGCTAGCTCATCCGCGCGAAGAACGGAGTGTCTGTGGAGGGCCTCGATGATGATTACACAAGCGGAATCCTTCTTGCTGTAGAAGCTCCGGACGATACTTCTGATGAGTGAGAAGGCGATGTCCATGATGGGAGGCTGTGAAAGGGTCTACTTCGTGCTAGTGTAAAGTTGCTTCCAGCAGCTGTCATCAGAAGACCTGGTCGGCAGTCGTTTACAGTATTGAAGATATGGGTTTGGTGCGATTGTTGGTATTGACTTGCCTGAATGCTATGGCTGCGGTGCTATGGTGTGGAAGCTGAACTATAATGGAGTGGGCGATGCTGACATGAACTGATGTAGATCTCCAGCGCTTGGATGATTGTACAGTCAGGTCGCGGCTATGCTTTTAGGGAGAAGTGGTGTTGACGCTCAGTCGATTGTTGTGGCTTGCTGCCTTTGAAAGTCCCTTCGGAAGACACTCCGCTCGGCCAGGTATGGTAAAGTTCCACCGAGGACATGGAAAAGTTGTCGATCGTTCTCGACGAGGAATCACCCTCATCTTCAAATCATTGAATGCTCAGCAGATTATCATTGAGCTCGTCAAAAGCTCATTCAATCTACTCGTCTCTCATACATAGAACTCTTTCAAGTCAGACAAGATGTCCGAAGATAGAGGCAACGACAAGAAGCGCAAGTTTCCCAACGCGCGCATGCAGCACGGTAGCAACGGTGGCGGACGTAAGGGCAGAGATCTGGGGCGTAAAGAGTGGAGGTATGTCCATCGTACTCTTGGCTTTTCCATGAAACGACAGCAGACTAATGTGACAAGTCAGCCGGCAAACCAATGGCGGTGATCGAAGAGAAGAAGTCCAAGACCGTGCCAACAAGCGCCAGAAAGCTCGAGATGACGATACCCTTAGACCTTCGGTGCTCCCAAAAGCTTTCTCGGCGGAGGAAATAGCCGGTGAAGAGCGAAGGAAGAAGCAGAAAGTTGCTGTGCTAGTAGGATACTCGGGAACTGGTTATCGAGGCATGCAGATGTAGGTGGAGATTGTCCTGCACACGAAGCCAGCAAGAGCTTACCTGTCTAGAAACACAACCGAGAAAACAATCGAGGGCGATTTATTCACAGCTTTCGTGGCTGCTGGCGCCATCTCGAAAGCCAATGCAGACGACCCGAAAAAGTCACAACTCGTCCGATGCGCACGTACTGACAAGGGTGTCCATGCTGCTGGCAATGTGATATCTTTGAAGCTCATCGTGGAAGACAAAGACATCGTCCAGAAAATCAACGAGCACCTGTCTCCGCAGATCCGAGTATGGGGCTACGAGCGAACAGTGAACAGTTTCAGCTGTTATCAGGCCTGCGATTCGAGATGGTATGAGTATCTTCTGCCGACACATGCACTGTTACCGCCCCACCCGAGTAGTTTTCTTGGGAGGATGCTGCCAGAGCATGCCGAGAAAGCTGGCGACATGAACGAATATCTGGCAAGGCAGGCAGAAGTGGCAGATTTTTGGACCGAAACAGAGGAGAACTATGTTAAGCAAGTTCTGGAATCTATGAACGAATCGACAAAGGCCCTGGTCATGAAGGCTTTGTACGAGCCTGACAGTGATATCGATGAAACACCAATAGATCAGGTCAAGACTGACACTTCTGATGCCGTCAAATCCGAGACAGCTGACACCGCGATCAAGTCTGAACATGAGGACGAAAAAGTAAAGCAGGAAGGCAAGAAAGAGATTAAGGAGGAACAAATTTCTACAGAACAAGTCAAGCAGGAAGGCGATCAGACGAAGGAGGAAGTCTTGAAAACAGTTGGTGATGTCGCGCAAGCAGCCACAGCAGATGCAACAACAGTCAAGTCAGGAGAGTCCGCTCCAGCAGCTGGTACAGCAGACGAATCGTCAATTGGAGCCGAGTCTGAAGCTCTACCTGCGGAACACCGCAACGCAGCAGAGCGAAAGAAGGATCTTGACGCAGCCATCAAGCAAGTCAGAATCGCATATATGAACGCCAAACGTGCTTATCGCATCAGCGACGCACGCAAGCAACGAGTGGCAGACGCTCTGAAGCTATTCCTGGGCACCTGCAACTTCCACAACTACACAGTGGAAAAGGGTTTTCGGGATCCGTCTGCACAAAGGCATATCAAGTCATTCACGCTCAACCCTACGCCTATCGTCATTAATGGCACCGAGTGGCTGTCGATCAAAGTCCATGGCCAGAGTTTCATGATGCACCAGATCCGCAAGATGATTTCGATGATTGCATTGACTATCCGATGTGGCTGTCCTCTTAGCAGAATCACGGAGTCGTTTAAAGACACCACAATCAGCATACCGAAAGTGCCAGGTTTGGGTCTACTGCTTGAAAGGCCGGTCTTCGAAAGCTACAATGAAGGTGCAGCCAGCAAGTTTGACCGCGAAAGGATTGACTTTACCAAGTACGAGAAGGAAATGGAGGAGTTCAAGCGTCGCGAGATCTACGATCGCATCTTTAGGGAAGAGGCTGAGACCAATGCGTTTCATACTTTCTTTGCGCATGTCGACAGCTTCCGGGAGGGTCAGTTCTTGTACTTGACGAGTATGGGACTTGAAGCAGTCAAGGGCTTGAGTACACAAAGAGGTGGCGCAAACAAAGGGAAGAGAGGCGTTGCAAAGAGCACAGGTGTAGATTCGGATGATGATGCTGGCGATGCTGTTGATTCGTGAAGGCTGAGTACGTTATCAAACACAATTTACCTAATGTCCAGCTACAGCAGTGTTCAGTCTGTCAGCATTTCCGGCCTCGTTCTAGGCTCTCAGAACATACTGCTGACTGTCTGCTGACCGATGATGATGATGTCGCGCATTCCTGATTACCCGCCACCACCCCGAATTCGATACGTGATTTCAGAATTTGCCACATTCCACGACGCCAAAACGTCAAAACGTGCGCCGGCTAGAGGAATGAGATTACTGTTTACGCAGAGTCCACACAAGACAACTATTCAAACATGACGTGAGATTCCATCGGTTCTTTGCACCGCTTGACATATATGAGGCTGTCCCATCGCACATCTTAGTCTTAGCTCACCTCATCCGATCGACAATCAACCAAGATCTATACGACACGATATGACGACTGCTCTAATCCTAACAGCACTTCTCACCCTTACAATCGCGCCCTCGGCGCTAGCTCAATCATGCCCTGCACCCTACGAATACATTATCGTAGGAGCTGGTCCTGGTGGCGGCCCTCTTGCTGCCCGCCTCGCCCTTGCTGGACATAAGACGTTATTGATAGATGCCGGACAAGACGAAGGCGCTCTCGAAGACTACCAAGTGCCCCTTCTCTATTCCTGGGCCCCGGAAAATCCCGCCATGAATTGGAACTACTTCGTGCGTCAGTACGATGACGACGCCATGGCACAGGCGAGCACGAAGTCTGTATATGCACTGCCGAATGGGACACAGTATGTAGGCACGGAGCCGCCAGAGGGTGCCGAGTATCTAGGAGTCTGGTATCCGAGGGCGGCAACGTTGGGTGGATGCGCGGCGCATAATGCGCTGATTACAGTCACGCCGCAGGATGACGATTGGACGTTTGTACAGAATGTAGGTGATGGCACTCTCCTGAGATTGCCTTGGAGCGGTTGTGGTAGGAGTGATGAAACAAGAACGCGAGCTGACATTTTGGGAATAGCTTACTGGTGATGCCTCCTGGTCCCCAGCGAATATGCGGACGTACTTCGAGAAGCTCGAGCACAACTCATACCTCCCTACCAACGTCTCTGGCCATGGATACAATGGATGGCTATACACCGAGCAACCTCCTCTCTCCGTCCCCTTCAGCGACTCCAAGATCCTCGCCATGACATACGCGGCAGCACAGACTGTCGGCTCAGCAGTCGTGGGCCCCATCGTCAACACCATCGCCGGACTTACATCTCTTCTCCAGAATCAGGGTGACATGAACAGGGACACGCCTGATCGCGACAGCAAGTTTGGCATGTTGCAAATACCTATTCACACACACCAGGGCGTGCGAAATACACCTCGCGAGTTCGTCCTCAATACTATGGCTTCTGGCGCGCCGCTCGATTTTCTGCCAAATTCGCTGGTTACTAAGGTGCTGTTTGACAATTCTTCAGGCACTCCTGTCGCGACTGGGGTGGAGTATATGCGTGGGCAGAGTTTGTATCAAGCTGGTAAGTTCGTAGGTATAGTTGGGTGATCAGAAGATACTGATGCATCGAAGACCCTCGTTACAACGGGAGTACCGTCAAGACGGCAATTGTCCACGCCGCGCGAGAAGTCATCCTCTCAGCTGGTATGTCGCTCAGATTCCTTGTTCATCCGATTACTAACACAGTGAAGGCGCCTTCAACACGCCTCAGCTACTAAAACTCAGCGGCATCGGTCCACGCGCGGAACTCGAGAGCCTCAACATCTCCGTCGTGGTTGATCTTCCCGGCGTCGGCACGAACCTGCAAGATCGCCTCGAGAGCACTGTCGTCCTCAACACTACGACAGATTTTACAGAATTCGCGGATTGCACCTTTGCATACCCAGGTGTTCCTGATGCATGCTATAACCAATGGCAGGAGAACAGAACAGACTTCGGACCATATGGGACCAACGGAATCCCGTTCGGGATCACAATGAAGTCGAGCACCGTTGCACAGGACTCGGAGTTCCCGAACGACAACGACTTGATCGTGTATGGAGGTCCAACTTACTTCAGAGGCTACTACCCAGCTTATACGAACGCCATCAACCTGCATTCGTGGACATGGGCTGTATTGAAGGCACATATCCGGTTAGTCTTCATATCCCGATTTGAAGCTCTTGACTTCGCTGACCATCTCCAGAAACCGAGCAGGCACCGTCAACCTCACCTCCGCAGACCCCACCGTCCCTCCTTCAATCCACTTCCACTACCTCTCCGAAGGCACAGGCGGCAACGCCACCGCCTCCCTAGACAGTCTAGCAGTCCAGGAAGCCCTGACCTTCGCACGCACGATCAACCAGAACTTCGTGAACGCCACGAATGGTACCGCGACAGAGGTGATACCAGGTTCTTCCGTCACCAGTAACAGCTCGCTAGCTGAGTTTGTGGACGCGCAGGGCTGGGGGCACCATGCCAGTTGTTCGTGTCCGATTGGGGCGGATGGAGATGAGATGGCGGTGCTGGATAGTGAATTCAGGGTTAGGGGGACAAAGGGGCTGAGGGTGGTTGATGCAAGTGCTTTCCCAAGGATTCCAGGGTTCTTCATCACGGTGCCGATTATGATGATTAGTGAAAAGGCGGCGGATGTTATTCTTTCGGAATTATAGAATCGGTTGCATGCATGGGAGGTGTTTTGGTGGTAATCATGTGGTGCATGGGAGGTATTCGCTCGAGAGACCTTATATTCCTCAAAAGAGTCAAACAATCTATCTTTCTGTGTCCTACCTATCGTCGACTTCATGAGCTGCGGCTTGCTCAGCATGCCGTTCTCAAAAGCAAGATCGAAGTCTGAGCACTTCCCTCATCGTGACAGATCTGAGGGAGACTGCCGCATGGATTGTGAGTGCCCAAAGATGTCGTCGTAGTACACGCTTTTTACGTGACCTTAACTGCCCAGCTCATGTGGCAATCAGCTTACTTCTTGCTGATGTTCTAGGCATAGTGCCATCGTTCTACTGTTGTAGTAGGGACGCCGCCGATGAAGTGGCGCCCGCACGCCCCTGAAATTCGAAACTCTTCGTCTCACGTCACCTCGATTGACACCTTCCACTCACGAACTAGCTTCGAAGCACGTTCCACTGACCCTCACGGTACCCTCCATAGTCGAGCTAAGCTAAGCTGTTGTTGCATGCGTACCGCACCATGGTTGTAGGATTGTGTCGACTTTGTAGGACAAGGAATGTTCAAGCCTACGTTCAGTATAGTACATCTACAAAACCCGCACTCCCGCAAATGTGATCTACCCCAGCTCCATCTAGTGCCATGAAGTCCTTTCTCCCCCTTCAAGCCTATGTGCTCACTATCTCCATATCCCTGTCCCTTGCTCAATCACTGTCATGTCCCTCCTCCAACAGCACCACCTACTCCATCAACAACCAGAACTTCCTTATAGAATGTGGCATTGATCATCAAGGCGGCGATTGGCAGAGTAACACGACTAGCACATTCCAAGCATGTATTGCTCTGTGCGCTTCAGAGCCCAAATGCGTGGATGTGAGTTATTCCGGGGTTGCTTGCTACCAGAAGTCGGCAGTAGGTCAGGCAGTGTACAATGGTGTCTGGGGAGCTAGGCTAGTGGGCAGTGCATCCTCGAGCGCTTCGGCTGTGAGTACGAGTGCTAGTAGTAAGACCTCTGCATCCTCGGTCAGCTCTACGAGCACATCAGTTGCGTCGAGCACGACTGTGATCAGCCACACCAGCACGTCTTCCACGACGAGCACCGTTGCAGCGCCCAGTTCAACGACAGTCTCATGCCCGACAAGCAACGGCACTACCATCACCAGCGGATCAGACAGCTTCCAGGTGGAGTGCTATCTTGACAGAGCTGGTGGTGACCTCTCCATGGTCTATACGGCGTCACTCGGGGCATGTATCACGACTTGTGCCAGCACTTCAGGCTGTAAAGACGTATCGTGGGTTCCGGGAAGTCCAGGACCTTGCTATATGAAGAGTACAGTGCAAGCAGCACAAGCGAACAATGGCGTCTGGGGTGCGAGATTACTCAGCTCTGGTTCTGCGTCTTCTACTGTCTTGGGCAGCTCTACAACCTTGATTACCAGCACTACGACGTCAATCACTAGTTCTACAAGAATCACATCGAGCACCTCAGCAACATCCACCGCAATATCTTCCTCTGGTTGTGGAAAGCCCCTGTCCCTTCCAGGCCAGACAGCTGCCGGAAACAGCGTATCCGTCAATTTCACACAAAGTGACGGCACTCCCCGCTCATACTTCATTCACGTTCCCGCCACTTACTACTCAACTTCCAAGACACCTCTGCTCTTCTCGTTCCACGGCGCAAGCAGCACAGGGGCCAATCAAGAAGGATTGACAGGTCTCTCACAATCAAACATCAACCCAAATGCGATCGTAATCTATCCTAATGGCATCAACGTAAGTCATCCAAGTTCTTCGTCTAACCTCACTGCCATACTGATAAAGCAGGGATACTGGGAAGGTGCCCCATACTCGACCGCCGGCATCGACGACATCGCCTTCACAAAAGAACTCCTCGCCAACCTCTCCACATCCTACTGCCTCGACCCCAATCGTATCTACGCCTCCGGCTTCAGCAATGGCGGCGGCTTCGTCGGGACACTAGCCTGCGATACTATCGCCTCCAACCTCTTCGCCGCATTTGGTGCCAACTCAGGCGCTTTCTACCCAGGGGTCGGCGTCGATGTCACCAATTGCAATCCCTACAACGTCACGCTGACATGTAGCCCTGGACGCCTGCACCAGCCATTCCTGGAAGTTCATGGCAATGCGGATGGACAGATCGATTACACAGGAGGCCCGCATGATAATGAGTGCTTGCCGGATATCCCTTACTATATCACGGCGTGGGCGGAGCGTGAAGGGTATGGGAGTGCGAACACGACGACGGATTTAGGGGGCGGTAACTTTGAATACCAATTTGGCAGTCTGGATGGGTACTCGGGAGTGGTCACGCATTATGAGGTTAATGGATTGGGACATAGCTGGTGGGGGAATAGTTCGGCCATCATGATGAGCTTTTTTGGGCAGTGGGTGTTGTCAGCGGAGTAGGTGAGAAGAGAAGGCAAGAGTAGGCACTGTCCGCCGTACTCAGACCTCAGCCATGCTTGGATCTTTACAAATGAAAGGTACATCACATCCGGTCTTGATGCTCTGCCTCACGCAGCACAACAATCCTTGAAATGAAGGCTGGTCGTCGTTGCTACGACGTAATTCCAAGACGTGATGCCCCGCCTGCCCCTCTCAGAATTCTGCACACTTCTGAAGCATGTGAAGTGAGGGGCAAGACTTGCATATTTGTCTGCATCATCTCAACACTCACAACAATTCAACAACAACAACTCCTTCACCCATTCTACATACTCCAGATCACTTCTTCATCATGTCCAACGTTTTCTTCGACATCACCGCTGGCGGTAAGCCCATGGGCCGCATCACCTTCAAGCTCTACGACGACGTTGTCCCTACCACAACCGCCAACTTCCGCGCTCTTTGCACCGGCGAGAAGGGTACGTTCTATATGTGCTTTTTAGCATCACTCTGGAGCAGATACTGACATTTCTTCATCCAGGCTTCGGTTACCAGGGCTCGAGCTTCCACCGTGTCATCCCCCAGTTCATGCTCCAGGTACGCTCCTTGCCACCCCTCTCCATCCCTTCTCAGCCCAACTTCACGAACACCCCAACCAAGAACTCCTCAACTCACATCAGATCTAGGGTGGTGACTTCACCCGCGGCGACGGCACCGGCGGCAAGTCCATCTACGGCGAGAAGTTCAAGGACGAGAACTTCAAGCTCCAGCACACCAAGCCCGGCTTGCTCTCCATGGCCAACGCCGGCCCCAACACAAACGGCTCGCAGTTCTTCATCACCACTGTTGTCACCAGCTGGTTGAACGGAAAGCACGTCGTCTTTGGCGAGGTCACTGATGGGTATGTCTCCCCTCCCCAACATTGTCGATGATGATGATGTGGAAAGTGGAAGTGAGTGAGTGGAAATGAAAGCTAACTTTTGTGACAGCATGGACA
>Ga0268246_10000308_pt1 | contig 23605 bp, 20 predicted proteins | sample AgamicOrSfe_FD_200242 | JGI IMG/M metagenome (GOLD analysis project Ga0268246, IMG submission 200242) | Agave microbial communities from Guanajuato, Mexico - Or.Sf.e (v2) (version 2) | ecosystem: Host-associated > Plants > Phyllosphere > Phylloplane/Leaf | place: Guanajuato, Mexico | collected...
GCCGAGACCCGCGCGATCGCCCTGCCCCATCCCCGCGACCCCGTCTCCGTGGAGGTCGCGGAGGCCGTACGCAGCCTACGGGTCGCCCTCGCCGAGGCGAGCGCATCGTGCTGAGCCGGACCCCGAGCCCCCCGGCGCGGGCGCCGCTTCTCCGGGGCGCGGTCGCGGGCCGGCTGCGCACCCTCGGCCTGCGCCTGCTGCTGGTCGTCCTGGCGCTGGCGCTCTGGCAGGTCGCCTCGCTCTACGCGCCGGCCTTCGTCCTGCCGAGCCCGGCCCGCGTCTGGAACGCCTGGACGGGGCTCCTCGCCTCGGGCAGCTTCGCGACCGATCTCGGCATCACGCTGGGACGCATCACCACGGGCTTCCTGCTCGCCGTGGCGATCGGCCTGCCGCTGGGGCTGCTGCTCGGCGCAAGCCGCATCCTCGGCGAGTTCTTCGAGCCGGTCCTCACCGTCGTCAACACGGTCTCGTCCTCGATCTGGGCGATCTTCGCGCTGATCTGGTTCGGGCTCTCGAACTGGACGACGATCTTCGTGGTCTTCATGACCGCGATGCCGCTGATCCTCACCAACGTCTGGCAGGGCACCCGCACCGTCAACGCCGACTATGTCGAGCTCGCCCGCACCTTCCGGATGCCCCGCCGCAAGGTCTTGAGCGCGATCTACCTGCCGACGATCCTGCCGCTCTTCTTCTCCGGCGCCCGTCTCGCCTTCGGTTTCGGCGCGCGCGTCAGCCTCGTCGCGGAGACGCTCGGCGCCAGCAGCGGCATCGGCTACCGCCTGCGCCAGGCCGCCGACCTCGTGCAGACCGATCAGGTCTTCGCCTGGACGCTAACGCTCGTCGGCCTGATGATCGGCCTCGAAGCCCTCGTCCTGAAGCCCCTGGAACGCCACCTCTTCGCCTGGAAGCGGCAGGTGCAGCCCTGACCCGTCTTGCAGCCCCGAGCCATCCCCTCGCGACGGAGCATCTCACGTGAAACTCGGACCGGCGCTCGCCCTGCTGGCGCTTCTCGGCTCGCTGACGGCCACCGCCGCGCAGGCGCAGACCGTGCGCATCGGCTACTGGAGCTCCGGCTTCAGCCTCGGCTTCGGCGCGGTGCTGGAGACCGGCCGCTTCATGGAGGGTGAGGGGCTCAAGGTCGAGTACGTGAAGCTGCCCGACCTCAACGCGCCGACCAAGGCGCTCGCCGCCGGCGCCATCGACTTCGCCATCGCCGCCCCCTTGAGCGGCTCGCTCAGCGTCACCGCCGACGGGCTGCCGCTCAGCATCGTCCTCGTCACCCAGGTCGCCGACCTCGAGTTCGTGGTGCCCGAGGACTCGCCGATCCGGGCGATGGCGGACCTGAAGGGCAAGAAGATCGGCAACTCGCCCCCCGGCAGCTCCACCGCCGCCATCACCTCTGCGATCCTCGAGACGAACTACGGCTTCAAGCCCTCCGACTATCAGGCGGTGCCGGGCGCCGACACGCGCCTTGCCCAGTTCCTGGTCCAGAAGGACATCGACGCGGCGGCGCTGCGCACCGTGACCCTGGCGCTGATCCCCGAGGTGAAGCTGCGGCGCCTCGCGCGCTTCCGCGACGAGTGGCGCAAGATCGCCAAGAACGACGCGCCGCCGATCCTCGGCGTCGGGCTGATGCGCAACGCCTGGCTCGCCGCGAACCCCGAGGGCGCCGCCAAGGTGGTCGCCGCCATGCGCAAGGCCTACGCCTTCGGCCGCGCCGACAAGGCCGCCGTCGCCAAGGCGCTGACCGAGACCGGCAATCTCGACGCCGCCGACGCAAAGGCCTACGCGGCGCTCTGGGACGATATCTACACGGTCAGCCTGGAGCCCGGCGACATCGCCTCGATCAAGGCGGAGTTCGAGATCTTCAAGGGGGTCGGTAGCGTCAAGGGCACCTTCCCCGAGAGCGCCATCGTCACGGCGCCCTACGAGCGCTCGAAGACGATCCCGTAGGGCCGCGCGCCGCGATGAGCGAGACACGCAACCTCGGCGATCTCGTCGACCGCAGTGGCGATCCCGATCGGCCCCTCATCCTCGGCCTGCCCGGCGCCGACGCGATCGGCGCCTCCCCGACCGTGATGACGCGGGCCGGGCTCGACGCCCTGGCCGATGCCGCTGCCCGAGGCTTCCTGAAGCACGGCCTCGCCCGCGGCGACCGGGTCGCGGTTCTCGCCGCCAACCGGCCCGATTCCATCGCCGTGATGCTCGGCGCCATGCGGGCGGGCATCGTGCCGGTGCCCGTGAACTACCGCTTCCCACCGGCGACCATCGCAGCGGTCATCGCCGACAGCGGCGCTCGCCTCGTCCTCTGCGACGGGCCGCGCCGGGCGAGCCTCGCGCAGGCGCCGCTGCCTGGCGATGTCACCGTGGTGTCCTTCGACGGCGAGGACGAGGGCACACTCTCGGCGCTCCTCGATCCCGGCCCCTTCGAGCCGATCGATCCGAGGCCGGACGAGGCGGCACTCTTCCTTTACACCTCCGGCTCGACCGGCCGGCCGAAAGGCGTTCGGCTGAGCCATGCCTCGCATCTCTGGGTCGCCCGCACCCGGATGCGCGACGCGAGCCTGACGGGCGAGCGGGTGCTGATCGCCGCACCCCTCTACCACATGAACGCGCTGGCTCTGGCGCTCCTCGTCTGCGCCTCCGATGCGCTCGCGGTGCTGATGCCGCAGTTCGACGCGCGCCAGTACATCGACGCCATCGAGCGCTACCGCTGCACCTGGATCACCGCCGTGCCGCCGATGATCGCGATGATGCTCCGGGAGCACGACGCGCTCGCCGGAGCGGACCTGTCGAGCGTGCGCACGGTGCGGATGGGCTCGGCCCCGGTCAACGACACGCTCGCCGCCAAGACCCACGAGCTTCTGCCGAACGCCCGGCTCATCAACGCCTACGGCACCACCGAGGGCGGCCCGATCGTGTTCGGCCCGCATCCGGAGGGACTGCCGACGCCGACGGGCTCGGTCGGGTATCCGCATCCCGACGTCGCCTCCCGCCTCGCCGGGCCCGATGCCCCGGAGGCCGGCGTGCTGGAGATGCGAAGCCCCGCCCTCATGCTCGGCTACCACAACCGCCCGGACACGCCCTCGCCGATCACCGCGGACGGCTTCTATCGCACCGGCGACGTGTTCCGGCGGGACGGAAACGGCTTCCACTACGTCCTCGGGCGCACCGACGACATGTTCGTCTCAGGCGGCGAGAACATCTTTCCGGGCGAGGTCGAATCCGTCCTCGAGACCCATCCCGACATCCTCCAGGCGCTCGTCGTGCCGGTCGAGGACGAGATCAAGGGCACCAAGCCCGTCGCCTTCGTGGTGCGCCGCCCCGGCGCGGCGATCGACGAGGAGGGTGTGAAGCGCCACGCGCTCGCCAACGCGCCGGCCTACCAGCACCCACGCCGGGTCTGGTTCCTCGAGGCTCTGCCACTCGCCACCACCGGCAAGATCGACCGCAACGGCCTGCGCGCCCGCGCGGAGGAGGCGGTGCGCGCGTCCTGACTCAGGCCGCCGCAGCCCCGTCCGAGAGGTCGAGCTCGATCCGGCCGCAGTTCTCCAGCCACGCGCCGGTGAGGTGGTAGAAGAAGGTGCCGTGGCCGACGACCGCGATGGTCCGCTCCGGCCGGGCGACGAGCCAGCGGCGGAACTCGGCGACGCGGCGGTCGAACAGGGGTCGCGGCTCGATCTCCCAGCCGTCGGCCGAGCGCTCGCCCGCGTGCCACCAGATCTCCGGCAGGTGCCCGACCGAGAGATGCGGGAACTCGGCGGCGATCTCGGAGGCCGCGCGGCCGACGTCGCAGCTCGCCTCCTGGCACTCCCGGTGCAGAACCTCGACGAGGATGCGCGGCGCGGCCGGATGCGCGCCGAACAGTCCCATGGTGGTCTCGATCGCCCGCGTCAGCGGCGAGGTCACGACGAGCTCGAACGGGATCTCGGCGAGCCCCGCCCGCGCTGCGGCGACCTGATCCCGTCCCCGTTCGGTCAGCCGGGCGTCGACATGGCCGGGGTCGCGCCCGGTGAGGCGATGCGCGGCGTTGAAGGTCGACTCGCCGTGGCGGATGCAGACGATGCGGGTGGGGGCGGGCATGAGGCCTATTTGGGCCCACCCGCGGGCCGGGGCCAGACGCGGACGGGCAGGGGTGGCATGCGGAAGGCGGATTCAGGCGAAGCGGCCGCTGCGTTCGATGACCTCGATCTTGTAGCCGTCCGGGTCGGTGGCGAAGAAGAAGCGCGCCAGGCGCTGGCCCTCGTGCTCCAGGCTCTTCGGGTCGGTGGCGGGCAGGCCCTTGTCCTTCAGACGCGCGTGGGCGGCCTCCAGATCGTCGACGGTGAAGGCGATGTGCCCGTAGCCGTCGCCGAGATCGTAGGGCTTGTCGCGGCCCTTGTTCACCGTCAGCTCCAGCTCGAAGGGCGAGCCGGGCGCGCGCATGTAGATCAGGGTGAAGTCGGGAAAGTCGAACCGGTCGGAGACCTCGAGCCCGAAGGCCTCCGCGTAGTAGGCGCGTGAGCGCGTCTCGTCGAGGACGCGGATCATGGCGTGGACGAGCTTCGACATCGTGTCTCCGGCGGCATGCGGGCCTCCCCGCGTATCTGGGACAGGCGCCGCCGCCGGCGAGGCCCGTCAACCGGGCGTAAACGCCGCGCGGGGTCTGATCGGGTCATGTCGACACCCCTCCCGACCCCGCTCATGCCCGGCGACGCGCCCCTGCGGGCGGCGATCCTGGCCTGGCAGCGCGCGCTCTCAGCCGAGCGCCGGCTCTCCGGCCGGACCGTCGCGGCCTACGACCGGGACCTGCGTCAGTTCCTCGTCCATCGCGACGCAACGGCCGGCCGGCCGATCGGCATCGCGGATCTCGTGGGGCTGAAGCCCCGGGACGTGCGCGCCTTCATGGCGGCGCGGCGGGCCGAGGGCATCTCCGGACGCTCCCTGATGCGGGCGCTGGCGGGCCTGCGCTCCTTCGGCCGCTTTCTCGAACGGGAGGGGCATGGCGCGAGCGCGGCGCTCGCGGCGGTGCGCTCGCCCAAGGTCGAGCGGCGCCTGCCGCGGCCGCTGCCGGTCGCCGCGGCCCGGGCGCTCACGACGCCGGACGTCCGGGCGGGCGAGGAGCGCGAGCCCTGGGTGCTCGCCCGCGACGCGGCGGTGCTCGCCCTCCTCTACGGGGCGGGCCTGCGCATCTCGGAGGCGCTGGGGCTCCTGCGCCGGGACGCGCCCCTCGGCGGCCTCGACGCCCTCACCGTCACCGGCAAGGGTGGCAAGCAGCGCATGGTGCCGGTGCTGCCGGTCGTCGCTCGGGCGCTCGCCGACTATCTCGCCGCCTGCCCGCACCCGCTGGCGCCGGAGGGGCCGCTGTTCGTCGGCGTCAAGGGCGGTCCGCTGTCGCCGCGGGTGGTGCAGTACGCGGTCGCTGGCCTGCGCGGCGCGCTCGGCCTGCCCGACAGCGCCACGCCGCATGCGCTGCGCCACTCCTTCGCCACGCATCTCCTCGCCCGCCAGGGCGAATTGCGCGCCATCCAGGAACTGCTCGGCCACGCCTCCCTGTCCTCGACGCAGATCTACACGCGGGTCGACGCCGCCCGTCTGATGAGCGCCTTCGACGCCACCCATCCGCGGGCGCGGCTGGGGAGCGGCCTCGACGCAAAGGGGTCCTCGCCGGGCTGAACACGCAAACATCCGATGCCAGGCGACGCACCATTAAGGCATCGCTCACGTTTCTGCGCTTCAACTTGGGTGAAACGGAGAGCCCGCGCCGGGCGACGACCATGTCTGACATGCCAGACCCATCCCGAGCCCCGGTGCCTGGCGCGGTCGTCCTCGTCGCGGACGACGATGCCCGGCGACGGTCCACCCTGGTCGAAACGGTCCTCCGGTTCGATCCCGCCGCCGCCATTCTCGAAGCGCGGACCGGCGAGGAGGTCATCGCCCACATCACCGCGCGCCGTCCCACCATCGGCTTCGTCGGCATGAAGCTCGACGGCCTGAGCGGGCCGGAGGCGATCGCCGTCGCCCGGAAGCGGGGCGTGACGATCCCCTGCCTCGTGCTGGTGGCGCCGCGGGTCTTCCCGCAGTGGCAGGAGCTGGCGCAGAGCCTCAACGCCTACGAGGTTCTGAAGACGCCCCTCGACCCGGACCATATCGGCAGCCTGCTCGCCGCAAACGCCCGCCGCACGACCCCGACGCCCCTGCTGCTCGCCTCCTCCTCGGACGCGGCCCGCACCGCGGTCGGCCGCGTGCTCGATCGCTGCGGCTTCGCGTTGGAGGTGGACGAGGCGGACAGCGGCCGCCACGCCCTCAAGCTCCTGCGGACGGGGGGCTACCGCCTCGCCTTCATCGATACCAACCTCGAAGGGCTCGACGGGCTGGAGCTCGCCTGCCAGGTCCAGACCCTGAACCTCGCGACGCACGTGACGGTGATGACGACGGGCGATCCCGAGCCCATCGTCAACGCGGCCCGGTTCTTCGGCGTCGATTTCGTGATGACGATGCCGTTCTATGCCCGCGACATCGACCTTGCGATCCACCACGCCCTGGATCTGCGCCGGCCCTATCTTCTCCATGCGCTGACCGCGCCGCCGGCCCCCACGGCGCTGGTGCGGGTCGGTGCACCCCTGCCCGCCCGCCGCTCGGCCTGAGCGGAAGCGGGCGAGGCCGGACGATTCCGGCGATCCTCAGACGTGGATCGCGCGCTTGGAGACGGCGAGAGCCGCCTCCTTCACCGCCTCGGTCAGCGTCGGGTGGGCGTGGCAGGTGCGGGCCACGTCCTCGGCGCTCGCCCCGAACTCCATGGCGACGGCGAGCTCGGCGATGAGGTTGCCCGCGTCCGCCCCGACAATGTGGACGCCGAGCACCCGGTCGGTCTTGGCGTCGGCGAGGATCTTCACGAAGCCGTCGGTGGTGTGGTTGACCTTGGCGCGGCCGTTGGCCGTGAACGGGAACTTGCCGGCGTTGTAGGCGACGCCGTCCTTCTTCAGCTCCTCCTCCGTGCGCCCGACCGAGGCGACCTCGGGGAAGGTGTAGACGACGTTCGGGATGACGCCGTAGTTCAGGTGGCCCGACTGGCCGGCGAGGATCTCGGCCACCGCCACGCCCTCGTCCTCCGCCTTGTGGGCGAGCATCGGCCCGGCGATCACGTCGCCGATGGCGTAGATGCCGGTGACGTTGGTGGCGTAGTGGCTGTCCGTCTGGATGCGGCCCTTCGAGTCGGTCTGCACGCCGACCGTCTCGAGGCCGAGGCCCTCGGTGTAGGGCGTGCGGCCGATGGCCACGAGCACCACGTCCGCCTGGATCGTCTCGCTCTCGCCGCCGGCCGCCGGCTCGACGCTCACCGCCGCGCCCTTCTTGCCGACATCGACGCCGGTGACCTTCGAGGAGAGGCGGAAGACGATGCCCTGCTTCTCGAGGATGCGCTGGAACTGCTTGCCGACCTCGCCGTCCATGCCCGGCAGCACCCGGTCGAGATACTCGACCACGGTGACCTCGGCGCCGAGCCGGCGCCAGACCGAGCCGAGCTCCAGCCCGATGACGCCTGCGCCGATCACCACGAGCTTCTTCGGCACCTGACCGAGGGCGAGGGCGCCGGTCGAGGAGACCACGATCCGCTCGTCGATGGTGACGCCCGGGAGCTTCGCCACGTCCGAGCCCGTGGCGATGACGATGTTGCGGGTCTCGATGATGCGGTTGCCGCCATCCTCCGAGATCACCTCGACGCGGCCGGCGCCGGCGATGCGCGCGGTGCCGTGGAAGGCGTCGACCTTGTTCTTCTTGAGCAGGAACTCGACGCCCTTGGTGTTGCCCGCGACGCCCTCGTCCTTGAAGGCCATCATCTTCGCGAGGTCGAGCTTCGGGCTGCCCACGATCACGCCGAGATCGGCGAAATGCTTGCCCGCGTCCTCGAAGGCCTCGGAGGCGTGCAGAAGCGCCTTCGAGGGGATGCAGCCGACGTTGAGGCAGGTGCCGCCATGGGTCGCCCGCTTCTCGACCACGGCCGTGCGCAGCCCGAGCTGCGCCGCGCGGATGGCGCAGACATAGCCGCCGGGGCCGGTGCCGATGACGACGAGATCGTAGGACATGCGGATTCCGCTTCGGGCGTGAGAGATCCGAGGGCGAGCGCCCGCGGAGCGGTCTTGAGATTGTTCGCCGGTTGCCGGATCAGAGGTCCAGCACGAGGCGCGCCGGGTCCTCCAGGGCCTCCTTGACGCGAACGAGGAAGGTCACCGCCTCCTTCCCGTCGACGATGCGGTGGTCGTAGGAGAGGGCGAGGTACATCATCGGCCGCGCCTCGATCTTGCCGGCGCGGACCACCGGGCGCTCCTCGATGCGGTGCATGCCGAGGATGCCGGACTGCGGTGCATTGAGGATCGGCGTCGACATCAGCGAGCCGTAGATGCCGCCGTTGGTGATGGTGAAGGTGCCGCCCTGCATGTCCTCGATGGAGAGCTTGCCGTCGCGGGCCTTCTTGCCGAAGCCGGCGATCTTCTTCTCGATGCCGGCGATGGAGAGATCGTCGGCGTCGCGCACCACGGGCACCACGAGGCCCTTGTCGGTGCCGACCGCGATGCCGACGTGGTAGTAGTTCTTGTAGACGATGTCCTGGCCGTCGATCTCGGCGTTGACCGCGGGCACGTCCTTCAGGGCCTGCACGCAGGCCTTGGTGAAGAAGCCCATGAAGCCGAGCTTCGTGCCGTGCTTCTTCTCGAAGGCGTCCTTGTACTGGGCGCGCATCGCCATCACCGCCGACATGTCGACGTCGTTGAACGTCGTCAGCATCGCCGCCGTGTCCTGCGCGTCCTTGAGGCGGCGGGCGATGGTCTGGCGCAGCTTCGTCATGCGCACCCGCTCCTCGCGGGCGGCATCGTCCGGCGCCGAGGGCGCGCGGGGCAGGGTCGGGCGGGCCTCCTTGGCCGGCGCGGCGGAGGGGCCCTTCGCCATCGCGGCGAGCATGTCGCCCTTCGTCACGCGGCCGTCCTTGCCGCTGCCGTTGAGGCTCGACGGGTCGACGCCGGATTCCCGCGCGAGCTTGGCCACCGCCGGGCCGTTGTCGGACGCCTCCCGCGGGGCGCCCTTGCTCTCCGCGGGCTTCGAGGGCGCCGCCGCCTCGCCGTGGTTGCCGTAGGCCGCCGCGGAGTCGGCGGGCCTCGCCGCCGCCTTCTCGGGGGCCTTCTCGGCCGGCTTCTCCGGAGCCTTCGCGCCTCCGGCCCCGGCCTCGACGATGGAGCCGAGCAGGGCGCCGGGCTCCACGGTCTCGCCGTCCTTGACCAGGATCTCGCCGAGCTCGCCGGCCGCCGGGGCGTTGACCTCGAGCGTGACCTTGTCGGTCTCGAGCTCCACGATCGGCTCGTCGGCGGCGACCTGATCGCCGGGCTTCTTGAACCAGCGGCCGATGGTGGCCTCGCTCACGGATTCCCCGAGGGTCGGGACGAGGATGTCGGTTGCCATGGTGGGTCACGCCGGATGGGTTGGGCCGCCGGGCCTGGAAGGGGGACGGGGGCGAAAGGCCCCCGGAGGTTTCGGGGCGCTCAGACCGCGAGCGCCTCGTTGAGGAACGCCTGGAGCTGCGCCTGGTGCTTCGACATCAGGCCCACCGCCGTCGAGGCCGAGGCCGGCCGGCCGACGTAGCGGGCGCGCTTGACCGCGCAGTTTGCCTGTCCGAGCACCCATTCGAGGTAGGGCTCCACGAAGGACCAGGCGCCCATGTTCTTGGGCTCCTCCTGGCACCAGACCACCTCGGCGTTGCGGAAGCGGCCCATCTCGTTGGCGAGCGCCTTGAGCGGGAACGGGTAGAGCTGCTCGACGCGCAGGAGGTAGACGTCGTTGACGCCGCGCTTCTCGCGCTCGTCCTCGAGGTCGTAGTAGACCTTGCCCGAGCACAGCACGACCCGCCGGATCTTGTCGTCCTTGACGAGCTTGACGCCCTCCTCGGCGTGCTCGGCGTCGTCCCAGAGGATGCGGTGGAAGGTCGAGCCCTCCGCGATCATGTCGATGTTCGAGACCGCCCGCTTGTGGCGGAGCAGCGACTTCGGCGTCATCAGCACCAGCGGCTTGCGGAAGTCGCGCTTCAGCTGACGGCGCAGGATGTGGAAGTAGTTCGCCGGCGTCGAGACGTTGGCGACCTGCATGTTGTCCTCGGCGCAGGCCTGGAGGTAGCGCTCCAGACGGGCGGACGAGTGCTCGGGCCCCTGGCCCTCGTAGCCGTGGGGCAGCAGCATCACGAGGCCCGACATGCGCAGCCACTTGCGCTCGCCCGACGAGATGAACTGGTCGACGACGACCTGCGCCCCGTTGGCGAAGTCGCCGAACTGCGCCTCCCAGAGCACGAGCGCGTTGGGCTCGGCCAGCGAGTAGCCGTACTCGAAGCCGAGCACCGCCTCCTCGGAGAGCATCGAGTTGATGACCTCCAGGGGCGCCTGGCCCTCGCGGATCGAGTTCAGCGAGGTGAAGCGCTGCTCGTTCTCCTGGTCGATGACGACCGCATGGCGCTGGGAGAAGGTGCCGCGCTCGACGTCCTGGCCCGAGAGCCGCACCCGGTGCCCATCGAGCAGCAGCGAGCCGAAGGCCAGCGCCTCGGCGGTCGCCCAGTCGATGCCGGCGCCGGTCTCCACCGCCTTGGCGCGGTTGTCGAGGAAGCGCTGGATCGTGCGGTGCAGGTGGAAGCCGGGAGGCGCCTGGGTGATCCGCTGGCCGATCTCGCGCAGGGTCTCCAGGGGCACGCCGGTGCGCCCGCGGCGGGCGTCGTCCACGTCCTCGCGCACGGCCTTGAAGCCGGACCAGCGGCCGTCGAGCCAGTCGGCCTTGTTGGCCTTGTAGTTCGTGGCGACCTCGAGCTCGCTGTCGAGCATCGCCCGGAACTCCGCCTTGCGGGCGTCGAGCTGCTCCTGGGTGACGTGCCCGCCCTCCACGAGCTTGCGCCCGTAGGTCTCCAGCACCGTGGGGTGCTTGCGGATGCGCTGGTACATCTTCGGCTGGGTGAAGGCCGGCTCATCGCCCTCGTTGTGGCCGAAGCGGCGGTAGCAGAGCATGTCGATGACGACCGGCTTGCCGAACTTCTGGCGGTACTCCGCGGCGACCTTGGCGGCGAAGGTGACCGCCTCCGGGTCGTCGCCGTTGCAGTGGAAGATCGGCGCCTCGACCATCTTCGCCACGTCCGACGGGTAGGGCGAGGAGCGCGAGAAGCGCGGATCGGTGGTGAAGCCGATCTGGTTGTTGATGATGAAGTGGATCGAGCCGCCGGTACGGTGGCCCTTCAGGCCCGAGAGGCCGAAGCACTCGGCCACCACGCCCTGGCCGGCGAAGGCCGCGTCGCCGTGGATGAGGAGCGGCATGACCTTGCGGCGCTCGACGTTGGGCTTGGCGTGCTGGTCCTGCTTCGCCCGCACCTTTCCGAGCACCACGGGATCGACGATCTCGAGGTGGGAGGGGTTGGCGGTGAGCGACAGGTGGACGGTGTTGCCGTCGAAGGCGCGGTCCGAGGACGCGCCGAGATGGTATTTCACGTCGCCCGAGCCCTCGACCTCGGCCGGGGATGCAGAGCCGCCCTTGAACTCGTTGAACACCGCCCGGAAGGGCTTGGCCATCACGTTGGTGAGCACGTTGAGGCGGCCGCGATGGGCCATGCCCAGCACGATCTCCTCGACGCCGAGCGCGCCGCCGCGCTTGATGATCTGCTCCAGCGCCGGGACCATCGCCTCCGAGCCGTCGAGGCCGAAGCGCTTGGTGCCGGTGTACTTGAGGTCGAGGAATTTTTCGAAACCTTCGGCTTCGATCAACTTGTTCAGAATGGCTCTACGGCCTTCTGGGGTAAAAGAAATCTCCTTGTCCTTGCCCTCGATGCGCTCCTGGATCCAGGCCTTCTCCTCGGGGTCGGAGATGTGCATGAACTCGACGCCGAGCGTCTGGCAGTAGGTCCGCTCCAGGATGCCGACGATCTCGCGGATGGTGCCGAAGGTCAGGCCGAGCACGTTGTCGAGGAAGATCGGCCGGTCCCAGTCGCTCTCCTGGAAGCCGTAATGCTGCGGGTGCAGCTCCTCGTGGTCGCCGCGCGGCGCCAGGCCCAGCGGGTCGAGCTTGGCGTGGAGATGGCCGCGCATGCGGTAGGCGCGGATCAGCATGATCGCGCGGACCGAATCCTTGGCCGCCTGCTCCACGGAGACGCCGGTGGCCGCGACGACCGAGGCGCCGGCCTCCGCCTTCTGCTCCTTGGTTCGGATCTTCTCGCCGACCGCCTTCTCCAGGGCACCCCAGTTGCCGTCGAGCGCCGAGACGATCTCGCCGTTCGCCGGGATCGGCCAGTTGGGCTTCGTCCAGGAGGCGCCGGCGGCGTTCTTCTCGGCGAGCGCCGCGTCCTCGCCGAGCGCCCGGAAGAAATTCTGCCACTCGGGGTCGACCGAGGAGGGATCGCGGGCGAAGGCCGCCTGCAGCTCCTCGATGTAGGCAGCGTTGCCGCCGTAGAGGAACGAGGTTTCGAGGAGCGCTTCGTTCACGTCCTGGCGTGCCATCGGTCCGGTTTCCTGCTCTGCTTGCGGCGGCCCCTCCCCGGAGCCGCCCAGTCATGCTCCCCGATATGGGGATGCGGCCGCGGCAATGGCGGCCGGGCAGCGTTGCGTTTCAGCCCCTGAGGTGCTGGACGAGAGTTTGACCGAGTCTTGCGGGGGATGGGGAGACGCGGATGCCGGCGTCTTCCATGGCGGCGATCTTGTCCTCGGCGCCGCCCTTGCCGCCGGAGATGATCGCGCCCGCATGCCCCATGCGCCGGCCCGGCGGGGCCGTGCGGCCGGCGATGAAGCCCACCGTCGGCTTCATGCGCCCGCGCCTGGCCTCGTCCTTCAGGAAGGAAGCCGCCTCCTCCTCCGCCGAGCCGCCGATCTCGCCGATCATCACGATCGCCTCCGTCTGCGGGTCGGCCAGGAACAGCTCCAGCACGTCGATGAACTCCGTGCCCTTGACCGGATCGCCGCCGATGCCGACCGCCGTCGTCTGGCCCAAGCCTTCACGGGTCGTCTGGAACACCGCCTCGTAGGTCAGCGTGCCCGACCGCGACACGATCCCGACCTTGCCAGGCCGGAAGATGTTGGCCGGCATGATGCCGATCTTCGATTCCCCCGCCGTGACCACGCCGGGGCAGTTCGGGCCCACCAGACGCGACTTCGAGCCGGCGAGCGCGCGCTTCACCCGCACCATGTCGAGGACGGGAATGCCCTCCGTGATGCACACGATCAGCGGCACCTCGGCCGCCACCGCCTCGAGGATGGCGTCGGCCGCGCCGGGCGGGGGCACGTAGACCACGGAGGCCTCGGCGCCCGTCGCCTCGCGGGCCTCCGCCACGGTGTCGAACACCGGCAGGTTCAGATGGCGCGATCCGCCCTTGCCCGGGCTCGTGCCCCCCACCATCCGCGTGCCGTAGGCGATCGCCTGCTCGGAGTGGAAGGTGCCGTTCTTGCCCGTGAAGCCCTGGCAGATGACCTTGGTGTTCCTGTCGATCAGAACGGACATGCCTCAGGCTCCCTTCACCGCGGCGACGATCTTCTGGGCGGCGTCGTCGAGATCGTCGGCCGGGATCACGTTCAGCCCCGAGCCCCGGATGATCGCCTTGCCCTCCTCGACGTTGGTGCCCTCCAGCCGCACCACCAGCGGCACGGAAAGCCCCACCGCCTTCACCGCCGCGATCACGCCGCGGGCGATGACGTCGCACTTCATGATCCCGCCGAAGATGTTGACCAGGATCCCCTTCACGTTCGGGTCGGCGGTGATGATCTGGAAGGCCGCCGTGACCTTCTCCTCCGTGGCGCCGCCGCCGACATCCAGGAAGTTCGCCGGCTCCTCGCCGTAGAGCTTGATGATGTCGAGCGTGGCCATGGCGAGCCCCGCCCCGTTGACCATGCAGCCGATGGTGCCCTCAAGCGCGATGTAGGCGAGATCGTGCTTGGAGGCCTCGATCTCCTTGGCGTCCTCCTCCGACTCGTCGCGCAGCGCCACGATGTCCGGGTGCCGGTAGAGGGCGTTACTGTCGAACGAGATCTTGGCGTCGAGGCACTTGAGCTGCCCGTCGGCCGTCAGCACCAGCGGGTTGATCTCGAGCAGGCTCATGTCCTTGCCCGTGAAGGCCGCGTAGAGCTTTTCCGCCAGCGCCCCCGCCTGCCTGGCCTGGTCACCGGAGAGGCCGAGCGCCTTGGCGATGGCCCGGCCGTGATGCGGCATCAGGCCGGTGGCCGGATCGACGGGGATGGTGTGGATCTTCTCGGGCGTGTCATGGGCGACCGCCTCGATGTCCATGCCGCCTTCCGTCGAGACCACGAAGGCGACGCCGCCCGTGGCCCGGTCCACCAGCATCGACAGGTAGAACTCGGCGGCGATCTGCGCGCCTTCCTCGATGTAGAGCCGGTTGACCTGCTTGCCCGCAGGCCCCGTCTGCACCGTCACCAGCGTCGCGCCGAGCATCTCGGCGGCGTTCCTCGCCACCTCCTCGACCGAGCGCACCACCCGCACCCCGCCCTTGGCGTCGGGGGCCGCCCCTTTGAACGTGCCCTTGCCGCGCCCGCCCGCGTGGATCTGGCTCTTCACCACCCACACCGGACCCCCGAGCTCCCGCGCCGCTGCCTCGGCCTCCCCCGCCGAGAAGATCGCGACACCCCGCGACACCGGAACTCCATACCCCCCCAAAACACCCTTCGCCTGATACTCGTGTACGTTCATGGCCGCCTCGCAGATCGGGGACGAGTGTCGCGGGAGCCGGGCGGCGCGGGCCGCCCGGCTTGGTCTCAAGCCTTAGGCGAGCGCCGAATTGATGCCCTTGCAGGCCTCGATCAGGCCCTTCACCGAGGCGATCGACTTGTCGAACATCGCCTTCTCGTCGGCGTTGAACGTGACCTCGAGCACCCGCTCGACGCCGCCCGCGCCGATCACGATCGGCACGCCGATGAATAGGCCGTCGATGCCGTACTCGCCCGAGAGATGGGCGGCGCAGGGCAGCACCCGCTTCTTGTCGCGCAGGTAGCTCTCGGCCATGGCGATGGCCGAGGCTGCCGGCGCGTAGAAGGCCGAGCCGGTCTTGAGAAGGTTGACGATCTCGCCGCCCCCCTTGCGGGTCCGCTCGACCATGGCGTCGAGCTTCTCCTGGGTAGTCCAGCCGAGCTTCACGAGGTCCGGCAGCGGCACGCCGGCTACCGTCGAGTAGCGCACGAGCGGCACCATGTCGTCGCCGTGGCCGCCGAGCACGAAGGCGGTCACGTCCTCGACGGAGACGCCGAACTCGTCGGCGAGGAAGTGGCGGAAGCGGGCGGAATCGAGGACGCCCGCCATGCCGACGATCTTCTGCGGCGGCAGGCCGGAGAACTTCTGCAGCGCCCAGACCATGGCGTCGAGGGGGTTCGTGATGCAGATCACGAAGGCGTCCGGGGCGTACTGCTTGATGCCCTGGCCCACCGCCTCCATCACCTTGAGGTTGATGCCGATGAGGTCGTCGCGGCTCATGCCGGGCTTCCTCGGCACGCCGGCGGTGACGATCACCACGTCGGCGCCCTCGATCGCCGCGTAGTCGCTGGCGCCGGAGAACTTGGCGTCGAAGCCGTTGACCGGGGCCGACTCGGCGATGTCGAGACCCTTGCCCTGGGGAATGCCGTCGGCGATGTCGAAGAGGACGACGTCGCCGAGCTCCTTCAGGCCCGCCAGATGCGCGAGGGTGCCACCGATCTGCCCGGCGCCGATGAGCGCGATCTTGCTGCGTGCCATGAAGGGGACCTCCGCTGTCGTGCCGAACCGTCTCGGACAGGGCCGGCCAGAGCGCCTTGCGCGTCGTCGCGGCGCAGATGCCGTCGACCCTTCCGAATGCGCCGCTGTGTGGCCGAAAAGACCCTGTGCTTCAACCCGAGCGGCCGGGGCCCCAAGCAGCGTTCGGGCCAACCGGACCCTCGGACCGGCGAAGGGTTGTCCAGGAAAGGCGAGCGGCCGGAGCGGCTTAGCTGCCGCTCATGCGGCCGCCGCACGAGCTTGGCCGCGAAATGACATCATCGTGGCTCTGTCACGGGAGGCCTCCGCCGGCCGTGCTTTCGTGCGATACCGGCGCCCGAACGGGGTCTTGCCGGGAATCCTGCCATGCTGAGTCCGGACGGCGCGCCGGCGCGGATGCCCGATCTCGCGCCGCTCTGCGAGCGCATCGCGCAGGCCGCGCACCGGGCGCTAATCGACGAGCTTGAGACCTATCCGAAGCCGGGCCTCGTCAGCCCCGTCGATGCCGGCAGCCACCGCGACATGGACGCCGGCACCCTGCGCCGGAGCGCCGGGGCGATCCGCCCCTTCTTCGTGCTGCTCGCGGCAGCCGGCGCGCGGAACGCGCCTCTCGCCGAGCTGCGGGCGATCGGGCTCCGGGCGGAGGCGGCGATGATGGCGGCGACGGGAGGCGTCAACGCCCATCGCGGCGCGATCTTCTCCCTTGGCCTGCTCTGCGCCGCCGAGGGCGCCACGGGTGGGAGACTGCCGAGCGCGGAGGCGCGGGCGCTGGCCGTCGCCGCCCGCTGGGGCGCGGCGATCGCCGCGCGGCCGCCCTCGCCCGAGACGCATGGCGGCCGCGCGGTGCGCCGCTACCGGGTCGGCGGCGCGAGCGGCGAGGCGGCGGCGGGCTTCCCGACCCTGAGGGTGCTGGCGCTGCCAGCGCTCCGCGAGGGGCGCCGCCTCGCCCCCGGTGATGGGGAGGCGGCGCGGGTGCAGGCCTTCTTCGCGCTGCTCGCCGCCCTCGACGACACCAATCTCCTCCACCGGGGCGGCGCGGAGGGTCTGGCCGAGGCCCGCGCCATGGCGGCGGGCTTCCTGGCGCGGGGCGGCGTCGCGGCGCCGGACTGGCGGGCGGAGGGCGTGCGCATCCATCGCGCCTTCGTCGCCCGCCGCCTCAGCCCCGGCGGCTGCGCCGACCTGCTCGCCGCGGCCCTGTTCCTCGACGCGTTGGAGGCCGGTCGGTGAGCACGCTGGCGATCCTCTGCTCGGGGCAGGGCGGGCAGGGCCCCGGCATGTTCGCCCTGACCGAGGGCGAGGCGGCGGCCGAGCCGGTCTTCCGCGCCGCCGCCGCGCTCCTCGGTGCGGACCCGCGGGCCCTCGTCGCATCCGCGGAGCCGGGGGCGCTCCATGCCAACCGGACCGCGCAGATCTTGTGCTGCACGGCGGCGCTCGCCGCCTGGGCCTGCCTCGGGCCGCGCGCCGCGCCGCGCCGCGTCGTCGCCGGCTACAGCGTCGGCGAGGTGCCGGCCTGGAGCGTCGCCGGGGCGATGACCTTCGACGCGGCGCTCGCCGTCACCGCCGAGCGCGCCGACCTCATGGACGCGGCGACCCCCGGCCCCTCCGCCATGGCCGCCGTGCGGGGGCTCTCGCCGGCTAACCTGGAGCGGGTCCGCGGCGAGGCCGGCGTCCATGTCGCGATCCGCAACGGGCCGGACCAGGCGGTGCTCGCCGGATCGCGCGACGCCATGGCGCGGGCGCTGGCCGCCGCCGAGGCTGCGGGCGCGGCGAAGGTCACGGCGATCCCCGTCGCGGTCCCCTCCCACACGCCGCTGCTGAAGGCTGCGGCGGAGGCCTTCGCCGGGCGGCTCCGGGTGCGGGAGGACGTGCGCCGGCCCGCCGCCCGGCTGCTCAGCGGCATCGACGGGGCGGCGGTGTTCGATCCCCGCGCCGGCCTTCAGAAGCTCGCCCGCGCGGTCGCCGAGACCGTCGACTGGGCGGCCTGCCTAGAGGCCTGCCGGGCAGCCGGAGCGACCCGCGCCTTCGAGCTCGGGCCGGGCGCCTCGCTCGCGCGGATGATGGGCGGCCTGCTGCCCGAGCGCGACTGCCGCAGCCTCGCCGACTTCCGCACCCTGGAGGGCGCGGCGGCCTGGCTGCGGGAGGCGGAGGATTAGCGGCCGATCCGGCCGGCGGGCTCCGCCTCGCGACGCCCGTTCGCCCCTGGAGGCGAAGGCCGCTCCCGTTCGTCCGGTCGAGGCTCTGGACCGCGCGGCACGTCAGCGAGCTGCGGGATACTCGAGCTGGAGCGCCACGAAGGCGGCGGTGCCGGCCCCGTAGCGCTCCGCGATTCCGGACAGCGCGCGGTCGAATGATCCCGCCGGCTGCCGGCTCTCGATCGTTGGCATCATCGCGATCGGCTCCGGCGTCACGCCGAGCGCGACGACGTCGGCGACGTCGGAGCGTTTCAGGATGCCGTAGCGCACGATGAAGTCGGTCGTCTCCGTCCCGTCGTTGTCGCCGACGACCGCCACGACCGGGCGCCGCAGCGCGGCCACGGTCTCCGAATGCTCCTGCGCGGAGAGCCGGGCCGAGGGCGGCCGCGGTGGCGCGGCCGGCCCATCGGCGAGGACGATGATCGCGGTTCCGAGAAGCGCGATCCCGCCGCCGAGGGCCGCCACCCACCCGACCGGGATGCGCATCCGCTCCGTCCCTTGCGTGCGAGGTCCGCCGCGCCCGCCTGGCCGGCCCGGAGGTCTCAGGCGTCGTGCCGGGGGGCCTCGTCCTCGTCTTCGTCCTCATCGCCGTCGATGTCGACGAGGAAGACGATGTCGGCCTCCTCGTCGTCGTCGGACTTCTCCCCGGCATGGGCCGGATCGGACTCGAAATCCGCGTCCGAATCGTCGTCGGCGATGGCGTCCTCGAAGATCTCGATCTCGTCCTCGGTGGCGGCGCGCACGGTGAGCGCCGAGGTGCCGTTCCAGAGCGGCGTGCCCTCGCTCGTCATGGTGCGAATGTCCTGCTTGAAGCCGTCGCAGGTGAAGAGGTCGCGGGCGACCTCCTCGGTACCGTTGATGACCGCCACCGCCGTGCCGTCGATCTCGAGGGTGAACATGCTTCGCGATTCCTAACGCTGCGTCCGCCGGCACCGAGGGCCGGTGCGGCGGGGATCAAGCCTGAGTCGGGTCTCGACGGCGTGACGGTTCGGGCCGTCGTCGCGCCGTCCATTCGGGAAGCTGTAAGGGAAGACGCGCCCGCCCGCCATGGCGTCGGGCGCATCGGCGGGGCCTCAGGCGCCCGCCGCCCGCGCCACTGCGCGCTTGATTACGCCCTGCACTTCCGGGTTCGAGAGGAACAGGTCGTGGTTGATGAGGCCGCCGCCGTAATCGGAGGCGTCGGCGACGCGCACGCCGAGCGCCTCGAGGCGCCCGCGGTCGGCGGCGCCTGCCCGGACGATGCCGCCGGCGATGGTGCTCGACAGTTCCAGCGCCCGGTCGTTGGTGGAGGAGATCACGGTAATCTTCGAGACGTCGGGGCCGAGGCGCTCGACGCCCTTGGCGAAGAGGTCGATGTCGATGTCGGGGGCGGCGAGCACCACCGCGCCGATGCGGGCCATCGCCGCCTCGCCGGCCTCGGCGCGCAGCATCCGCAGGGTCTCGAGCGTCAGCAGCGTGCCCATGGAGTGGGCGACGATGTTGATGCGCCCGCCGCTCGGCGAGCCCGCCAGCGCCTTGAGCAGGTCCTCGAAGGCGTCCCGCGACCAGAGCGCGCTTTCGCGGTCGTAGCCGTAGTCGAAGGTGGCCCCCGCCGAGGGCCAGGTGAAGAGGCCCGAGACGCCGCGGAAGCGGATGCCGTCGGAGAGCATCGCCGCCGAGACCGCCGCCGACTCGAAGCTCTCCCGGTAGCCGTGGACGTAGATCAGCACGTCCCGCCCGAAGGCGGCCTGGGCGAAGGCCTCGGCCGCGCCGGCCCCGGTCTCGACCTTGGGGATGGCGCCGACCGTCCAGTCCCCGGTGATGACCGCGGAGACCTTGCCGATCAGCGAGCGGTCCGGGGCCTTCAGCCGGGCCTCGGCGAAGCTCAGGCCCCGGCCCCGCTCGGAACTGAACCAGGGAGCCTTCGGCGGATTTCCGACGGGCTTGCGGGTGGTGGCGACGAGGAGCACCGGGCTCACGTCGAGGGCCGACTGGCGCTCGGGAACGGCGGCGGTACCGGTGGCGAGACCGTCCGTGATGCAGCCCCCGAGGGAGGGCGCGAGCCCGGCGGCGCCGAGGACGGCGCCGATCCGCAGGAGGGAGCGTCGGGAGGGCCGTTCGGGCGGGCGCGGCGGGAAGCGCGTCATGGTCGGCGTGTCGTCCTCGAAGACCGGGCTCGCGGGCCCGTCCGGGAGGCGACCTTGACCACGATCGTGACCATGGCAGGGCGGGCCAGCGGCGACCGCCTGTGGGCGGCTGGGGAGAGGCCCCGGCGTGGCTTGCGGGCCACGACGGGATCAGGCCGCCCGCGGGATCGACCCGGAGCCGGCCTTGCGCCCGAGGAAGGCTTGCAGCTCTCCGGCGGGCATCGGCTGGGCGAAGAGGTAGCCCTGCGCCTCGTCGCAGCCGGCCTGGCGCAGGAGGTCGAACTGCTCGGCGGTTTCCACGCCTTCCGCGACGGTAGTGATGCCGAGGCTCCGGCCGAGGCTGGTCACCGCCTGGATGATCGCGGAGCAGTGCCGGCTGACGCCCAGCTCGCGCACGAAGCTCTGGTCGATCTTGATCTTGTCGAAGGGGAAGCGGTGCAGGTAGCTCAGCGACGAGTAGCCCGTGCCGAAATCGTCCATGGCGATGCGCAGGCCGAGCGCCTTGAGCCGCCGCAGCGCCGCCACGTTCGCCTCGCTGTCGGCGAGGAGCACCGATTCCGTGATCTCCAGCTCGAGGCGCCCCGGCGCCAGGCCCGAGCGGTCCAGCGCCTCCGTCACGGTCCGCAGCAGGGCTTCGGGATCGCGGAACTGCATCGGCGAGAGGTTCACGGCGACCTTGACGCCGTCGGGCCAGAGCGCGGCTTCCCGGCAGGCTCGTTCGAGCACCCATTCCCCGAGGGCGCCGATGAGCCCGATCTCCTCGGCGAGCGGAACGAACTCGGCGGGCGAGATCCAGCCCCGCTGCGGATGCGGCCAGCGCAGCAGGGCTTCGCAGACCGTGACGGTCCCGCCATCGATGCCGACGAGCGGCTGGTAGTGGATCGCGAGGGCGTCCGTGCAGACCGCCTGGCGCAGGTCGTGCTCGAGATGGCGCCGCGCCTGGAGGCTCGCATCCATGTCGTACTCGAAGAAGCGGAACCGGCGCCGCCCCTCCGCCTTGGCCCGGTAGAGCGCCATGTCGGCGTGGCGCAGGAAGGTCTCCGGGTCGGCCCCGTCCTCCGGCGCGAGGGCGATCCCGACGCTGGCGCCGACCACGATGTCCTGCCCCTGTACGGCGTAGGGGCGGCCGACGGTCTCGACGATCCGGCGCGCCAGCTCCGCCGCCCGCGCCGGGTCGAGATGCGCCGCGAGCACGGCGAACTCGTCGCCGCCGAGCCGGGCGACGCAGTCCCGGTCCGCCCGCAGGCAGCCCTTGAGGCGGGCGCCGACCTCGGCGAGCAGCATGTCGCCGACGGCGTGGCCGAGGGTGTCGTTCACGCCCTTGAAGCCGTCGAGATCGATGCAGAACAGGCCGAAGCCGCCCGCGTCCTCCACGCGCCGGCCCGGTTCCGGGGCGGCGAGCGCCTCGGCCAGCCGCTCCCGGAACATCCGGCGGTTCGGCAGGCCGGTGAGCGTGTCGTGATGCGCGAGATAGGCCACGCGGGCCTCGGCCCGGCGCCGCTCCGTGACGTCGGTCGCCGCCAGGAGCACGGCCGGCGCCTCGCCGTAGCGGAGATCGCGGGTGTAGGTGATCACGTCGATCGGCGTGCCGTCCGCCTTGGCATGCCGGCGGAGCGCCTCGTTGCGGGGGCCCGGCTCCCGCCGCGGCGGCTCTCCCTCCGGCGGCACGCCCTCCGCCGTGATGTCGGCGAGCGTCATCCGGAGGAGGGCGTCGCGGGCGTAGCCGTAGTGCTCGATCGCGGCGTCGTTCACCGCGAGGAAGCGCAGGCTCCCCGGCTCGAACACCCACATCGGGACCGGATTGCTCTCGAACAGCAGGCGGTAGGAGGCCTCGCGCTCGCGGACCGGGCCCACGTCGGTCAGGGTCATCGCCAGGAGGTCGCCGATCGCGCCGGCCTCGACCTGGAGGTGGAGATCGCGCCGGCCGGACGATCCGGGATAGTCCAGGTCGAAGGTCCGGCGCTCGCCCGTCCGCACGACGTGGAGGAGATGGTCCAGCGCGTCCGTCTCCCGGAGCCGAGGGACGAGGTCGTTCAGGGACCGGCCGGGCAGCTCGACCAGGGCTCGGCCCATCATCCGGGCGGCGCTCTCGTTCGCGGTGACGATCTCGAAATCGACGAGGGTGCCGTCGTGCCGCCGGGTCGAGGACAGGACGAGCACGCCGTGCTGCGTCGCCTGGAACACGGCGTCGATGAGGCTGGTGCGGACGGTCTCGCCGGTCGTGAAGAGCAGCACCACCGCGCCGCCGCCGCGGACGTCCAGGGGAAAGGCGAGGAGCTGGCTCGCCTCGAGCGCCCCGGCCCGGATGAGGTTGCGCTGCGCGCTCGCCGGCGCCCGCGTCCGGAGGGCGAGCTCCATCGCCCGGCGGATCGGCTGGGCCAGGTCGTCGGCGAGGCTTGCGACGGCGAGGTCGCGGATCTCGCAGCCGAGCCAGCTCTCGAAGCGCCGGCCGCTCCAGCTGATCACGATGCCGCCGTCGGTGCCGGTCCGCGCGATGGCCGCGCCGTCGGCGTAGCGGCCGAGCTGACCGAGCACGACGCTCTCGTAGGAGGGCAAGCCGCTCTGCGTGCGCGCCGCAGCGCGCCACAACGCGTCGGGTGACAAGGCAGGCTGAGGGCGCAACGGATCCACCCGAGAACCTCGACGCGAAGATGTTCGACCTCGCGCCGGCGTCGTCTATAGCCTGGCACGTTTCGTTTTCGTAAAAATGCCTGCAGAACTTGGATATGTCTCTTTGATGACAACGCTGCGTGCTGGAGAAAATGGTACGACTAATCATTCGGGAAGCGGTCGATATACATCGAACCTCATCTCGTCTTACACGCCCCGCGTGTAGAGGGGCGGCACCTTCGTGCGACGCCTGCGAACGTCGCCGCTCCGCCGACGGCCGGTCCGAGGAGCCCGGCGCCCCGCTCCGAATTGCCTCGCTCCCGGCGGCCCGCTATGTCGGGCCGGCGATGGGGATGGGGTTCCCCGAACCCGCCCGCGAGGGCTGATGACCCCGACCGCAGCCACGATGCGGTCGGGGTATGCCCATCCCGACCCGCCGCGAGGGCGGGTCTGTCCATGCCCGCCCGGAACGAGGAGCGCGCATGTCCTTCACCACCTGCCTCGTCGTGATGCTCGGGGGCGCCCTCGGGACGCTCGCCCGCTACGTCGTCTCGGTGCTGGCGCTGCCGATCAGCCGGGACCTGCCCTGGGGCACGATCCTCATCAACGTCACCGGCTCCTTCGCCATTGGCCTGTTCGGCACGCTGACGCTGGCGCAGGGCCGCTACCCGGCCTCGGAGACCCTGCGGCTCTTCGTGATGATCGGGCTATGCGGGGGCTACACCACCTTCTCCTCCTTCAGCCTCCAGACCCTCGACCTGATGCGCAACGGCGCCATGGTGCGGGCGGGCGTCAACATCGCCGCCTCGGTGGCGCTCTGCGTGGCGGCGACCGCCGCGGGCCACGCCATCGCCGCGCATCTCAACGGCGGCGCCCGGCAGATCGCCCAGACCGCGATCGAGGAGGACGCCTGAGCCCTCTCGACGCCGCCGCCGCGGCCCGGCATGAAGGGGCCATGGCTTCCCC
>Ga0268246_10000309_pt1 | contig 23484 bp, 15 predicted proteins | sample AgamicOrSfe_FD_200242 | JGI IMG/M metagenome (GOLD analysis project Ga0268246, IMG submission 200242) | Agave microbial communities from Guanajuato, Mexico - Or.Sf.e (v2) (version 2) | ecosystem: Host-associated > Plants > Phyllosphere > Phylloplane/Leaf | place: Guanajuato, Mexico | collected...
CCTGCAACACATCCCAATTTTGGGCGGCGAGGAGGTATAGTATGCGTTTGCTTGCAGTACGAGTCAGGTGGCGATCGAAGAGAGTCATGAAACGACTCCGCATGTCAATGTCTTGTGCTCGTGTGCCGATGAGGAATGCAGGCTCCAAGCGGATTGCCAGCTCCGATCTGGTGATCTTGCTATCCTCGTAGACACGAATGATGAGCTGAAGGAATCTGGCAAAGAGAGTAGGATCAGGTCGCTGCTCAAACGTGATCATCTTCAAGACCACCGCAACACGCTCCTTGACAGTCGGAAAGCCTTGGTTGGGTGTGAAAATCCATCCGGAGGTAAGGTCGAGGATTCTGTTGCACACCGCAGGACTTGGTGAGCGATCGACCAATGTGTTCAGCGCACTCAAGAATGGTCTGCGATTGTCAGCAAGCTCCGCCATTCTCGAAGACAACAGGTCGATGATTTTCAGAATCAAATCAACCTGTGCCTCGGTCGCATGCATATCACCATGTCCAAGATCTCTGCCACTTTGCACCACAGCCATCTGCAATTGTGCTGCATTGTTCGAAGGCGCTTGATGCTCTTTTAGCGCATGATTCATCGCTTTCATCACCGCAGGGACATGTGGGTCAATCTTCTCAGGGATGCACTTTGCGAAGGCCAGCAGGATGTTGATGCCTGCAATGAAATTGCCCTCCGTCAAACATTGGCCAGCAAAGTCAGAGAGGAACTTGACAAAGTCCGAGGCAGGTCTCTCCTCCTCGTCCCCTTCTTCCTCCGCTGTTTCTTCTGGTGCAGCTTGAAGGATCCGGACGATCATCGAACGTCGATCATCTGGAGCCGTGTACAGACAGTCCTGCACTTCAGGATGAGGGTTCTTGATCGACCTTTCAAGTAGCTTGCGAAGCTGTGGCAGCCGAGCGAGAACCCACTCATCTGGTTTCACGTCGACCATGACAGCCACCACCTGCAATACATTGATGATCCTCGTCAGGGAGAGTTCGTACTTATCATCTTGCTTTGGCTCCGGTATCAGCACAGCATCAGTGATCTTAGGGAACATAGCGTTGATATCAATGTCGGTCCATCGAGTAAGTAGGCTGTGGAACAGCTCAAGGGCACGCTTGCTGATATCCGAGGATTGCGCTTGCTGTATAGCAGTCACGCCGGTGCCTTCCTTGTGCTTGGCAGATGGGAGAGGATATCGTTCTGATAGTGTTGAGATGAACTGCACAAGATATTTGATGAGCATCAGTCGAAGCGATCCTGAAGCAATGAATGAGACCGGCTTGGTCTCGACACGAGGCGAGGATGATGTACCATCAGCATTGCGCTTCTCTCCTGTCTGTGGCACATTGTACTCTTGAGACCATCGCTCTTCCCACTTCGATATGAGACCAATGAGATTCAAAGCAGACTTCTTGGTCTCAATTGAGCCACTCGGCACAGCAGCGATTTTGAATATCGCCTGTATGATCATCGTGGATAGTGTGTCTCTGCCCTCGTAGAAGAGATCGGGATGACGCGCAATGAAGTAGAGGATGTTCTGCGTTTGTTGTAGATTGAAGGGATCTTCCAGAATAGGTTTGCGAGCGATGCGAATGACCTGGGGAAGAGCGCCATCCTCGGGCGGGTCGAGGCGGGTAGGCAGTGCCGGTGCAAGAACTTCCAGAGCTTGCACGACGAGTGGGCGTGCTTCCGGTGTAGATGCCCGCACAAGCGAGAAGTACACTTGTGATGAAATCTTGGCTGGCGCCGTGTAGTATTTGAGGAAGTATGCGAGCACAACGTAAGATGCATGCTTGATGTGAGCATCTTCGAACTTGATCCAGACCCAAGCCCATCGAATGATGACCTTGCGTTGGCTTTCCATGATCGCGTGGTGATACTTGAGCAACAAGGTAGTCATCTGAAGCATCTCCATGCGAGACCGGTCGGTATTGGGACCACTCATTTCATCGTTCGTCGATATGTTTGCAAGTGGCTGCCATATACTAGTCGATATCGAGTCAAGCAGTGCTTTGTTGACAAAATCCGTGCCTTTAGCACCCTGCATGATCGTTGTCCAGTTCCGCTGAACATCAGTTGCCAAGATAGGATTGACAATGTTGTGAATCACGAATGCTTTAAGCTCATCGCTGGAGTCTTTTGCTGCATAGAGCTCGATGCACCGATTGACTGCCGTCCGCCAAAGTTCAATGTCCTTGCTTGACACGAGCTCATTGTATATTGTTCGCTGGAGAAGATTGCTTTTGTCCTGTAGCTCATCAGAGGTCACGCCATGGATTACATCGAACAGGAAATCCAGATCATCTGGTTTTTGTGCGAGGTAAGTCGAACATATCCTCATCAGTCGAGAGAGTGCTTGACGTGCTGGCAGCCGCAGTCTCATCTCAAGTTGGTCATCACGAAGTTGCTCGGAAAGACTCTTGCCACAGCCGAGCAGCATGTTCTTGAACCCTTCCTGTTCAAAAACAGCTTTACATATTTCGGGGTAGAATGAGATGGATTCCGTAACATGGATCGCGTTGATAATCGCAAACCATTTCTCAGGACCTTCTCTTTCAGCCGTGGTAGTCTCAATGAACCGTTTGGCGTCTTTCTGAAGACAATCCCGCAGTGCTTCACTTTTCTTGTCTGCCAGAAGCTGTGCGAAAAATCTTCCCTTGTCTTGATGCTGTATTTGCTCGTCGTAGAGATCATCCCACGCTTCCGCGGCGAAGCGATTCAGGTATCTGACTAACGGTGCGCGTAGAGGACTGAAGTGTGTTCTCCGTAGTTGCTGCTCGAGCTCGATTGTTCTGCTCATAATGTTACCCATGAAGTCTTTCGCAGCATCGGGCAACAAAGAGAAGATGTTGAAGATAGCAGCGACCATCTTGATGCGCAGGTTCTGCTCGATGAGCATGAATGAGGCCTTCTGCAAGATCTCTGAATTCGCGATGACTTTGATATTGTCTAAAAGCCTTGAGCCGATCTCAACCTTGAAGTAGTTCTTGAGCAACTGTAACAGCCTGGATAGACAGTCTAGACCTTCGAGTGTCAGCTTTGTTGGATCCTGTAGGCTGACAAGTATTGGCTTCAGTCCGGATTGCAAGATATCCTTCGGCAACTTTGCATCCTGTGCGACAACAACCTTCAGTGCCTCATTGGCAGCATGAACTACCTCTGACGAGTTCTTGTACAAGCACTTGAAGAATTGCGTCACAATACGGTGTCGTGGACGTGTATCAGCCGCTGTTGTGTTGAAATCGGGGAGATATAAGGTCAGAGAAAGCAATTGCAAGCACGAGATGCGCAGCTTCACCACATTCTCCGCGTTTCTCTGATCAGCTGGACGATTTGTCATATCGATGTCGTCGTGGTCGAGCAGGAGGATAATCTCCCGCATGAAGCGCTGAAATTGTTCCTTTTCTTGCACTGATTCTCCAATGATTCCATTGCCCAATTGTAAGCAGTATGTGATCGCCTCAATATACCCAATCTGTATAGGCACGAGGACGGACCGGAGAGGTTTCGAAAAGACATGCACCAGGACTCGAGACTTCAATGGAGCAACGATTGTGTGGACCTCCACCGAGGCGAGAGCAGCCAGCACTGTGAGTGCACTCTGCGCTGCTTCGCGGACGCACGGACTGCTGCTTGACAGCTCGTAGATCAAGAAGGCGCAAAGGCTGTGAACTTTGCCATTTGGCGTCAACACCTCTTCACGTGTGATAGACGTGTTACAGTACTGGATGACTTCGTTCAGAGTGTCAAGAGCCTGCGTCCGGGTGACCTTGGGAATATCGTCAGGAAGATCGCGTGCAGCATACAGAAGCGCACGGCACATCTCCAGCTGTCTTTCTGCAAGCCATGCACGATCTGGCTCGAAAGAAGAAGCCATGATGTGCAGACCGAGGATGCCACCAGCTTTGGTAAACCATTCCTCTTGATGACAGCTATGGCAACAGGTCAAGAGGAGGTAGGAGAACAGAGGCAGCTTCTTGCCCTTTTCCTCAGAGCCGAAAACAGTCGTAGCAGCATCACGCAAGGCTATGATGGCTGCTTCACCAATCTCACGAACCTCAAGTCGATCAGATGACAATGAGCAGATGATAGAGTCCACAATAACGCGATGGTCGACAATCAAGTTGATTTCTCCTGCGTCGGCACTGAAAACCTTGCGCTCCTGTTTGGCAGCGGCCAGAGCTCTGCCGATCTCTAGAACGATGAAATGTCGGTATAGTTCCGATAAAAATGCAGCTGCATCCTCCTTGATCTCGGGCACAGAGGCAGCAAAGAACAGCGCATTCAGTAAGTCTCGCAGTGTATCCTGCTGTGCATCCCGCTTGATCACTGAGTATTCCTTGTCAGACTGCGCATTGAGATCAGTGCCGTTGTCCGTGTTCTGGTCAAACAGATCATTAGCCTGCAGACGGACTAGCTGAGCAAAGTTGTCCGGTAAAGTATCAGCACCGAGAATCAGTTTGACTTCCGACATGATGAGCTTCAATGCTTGTTGCTTATGTACCAGGTCACTCGCTTTGGCGGGAGCTTGTCTTGGTATCTCGTAGATCCGCTCGATGGCCACATCAAGACCAATACGGACTGGGAAGGAGCATGTATTGGACGATCCGAACAGCTTGATCTCGAAATGAGGCTGTCTATCTGCAGCTTTCTCATAGTTGAGAGTAGGAGGCGCACTGAGGTAGCGTCGGTTGCGACCACCGAGCTTACCCAGGATTCGCATAGTTGTATGTGCATGAAAATGGCTGTATGGTGCTGGACGAAGGTGTTCGTAAAGTCCAGTCATAAGCTCGTCTATCACAGGTGCCATGATAGGGTCAAGGTAGTCAGAGGTGAGGTTGTCCACACAAAGCTCGAGAGTCCGTAATCCCTGGCCCACAAGATCCGTGCTCGCCCGTAACGCCAAGACTAATGGTTTCATCAAATAGCTGAGATGTGGTAGCAGGTTACTGAGGCGCGCAGGAACCGTCAGTGAAAGCTCAACAAAGAGATCACGTTCCTGCGGTTTTCGTGCTGCCGCAATCAGGTTGTTGAGGACTTCGAGCAACATCTCGAGCAAAGGTAGGATTTCTTTGTAAAGATGCTCAAACCGACCACCGCCAATACTCCTGAACAATGACCGAAGAAGGTAGAAGTAGTGCATGGGTGCCTCGGCCACAGTTGAGAGCTTGATCGATTGTGTAACGAGCTTATTGACGTGCGGAAGCAGTACCTGCTCGTTATGTGCGGAGAATAAGGTAACAGCCATAAATGCCAGCTTGAACAATCTTAGCAGAAGATTTGCTTTTTTCACGTCAGCGGTGCCCACATCCTCGAGCTTGTCCATCAAAAATTGCAGAAGCATTCCAGCGAAGCCTGGGGATGTCGCTTCGCTCGCAAGGAGGAACTGTGGTACTTGAAGAAGTGAGGGATGGTCGAACATCATCTCGTACATGTGGGGGATCTCGGCGCAAAAGACTTCGTGGAAGACTGCTGGATCGATGTGGTGAAAAATCGTTGCAAATGTTTCCAGCATCTCCTTCTCTTCTTTGTTGTAGATGACATGGTGGCTACCAACATGGTCGATTGGTAGATTTTGATTCTCGGTCGAGCTATTATCCGCGGGATAGTACCTGAATATCTGTATGCCCTCATGGAAAACCTTCGTGAAGAGCTCGACTTCCTCAGCACTGAAGCCAGATGCCACCTCCTGTAAATTGGGAGGAGCATTGCCAGGTTCAACTGTAGGTGCCGGATTGCAGATGCGAAGCTGGTAAACTATGCTTTTGAGACCATTTACAAGCTGCTTGAACAGCGTCTTGTTGTCGCTGACAGGATCGTCACGACCGTCCCTTGAGCTCAGCTGCTTGATCGGTGTCGTGTTGAAAATCTCTGTTTCGTCCCAATCTGGTGGCTCATTTTCAACAGCCAAGTACTCATTTGGTGCGATATCGCCTGATTGCGAATCCTGATGTGATGATGACACTTTCACAGCGTTCTCAAACTGCCTGTTCATGGATGCCAATTTATCTGCGACTGCCTCAAGGATCATCATGAGGTAGTACCGCGCTGCTTGCTTATCCTCCATCTTCCCAATGTACTCTGCTGTGTTGAAGAGGAGTTTGCTGCTCATGAGCGCAAAGTTTGTGCCAGGAAATGGCTGTCGGAGATTCTTGGAATAGACCTGCACAGTGAGGCAAATCTGGTCTGGTGTCAGTGACTCCCTCAGATGATGTAGCAGATCAGCGATAGTGCTATATGCAATTGCTTGTTGTGTTTCCTGTGCTGCAAGACCATCGCCGAGCAGCGTGCGCTCGTCCAAGAAGTCTCCAAGGCACTTCAAGAACACCTTGCGGAAGTTGAAGTTTATGATATGGCGAATAGCCACGAGCAACTCTTTCCTGGTCGTGGCTCTCTCCCTTGGGCAATCTCTGAGCAGTCGGATCATGACGCCAGGCAGGGCGGGAATGAAGTCTTGCAACTGATTCGCATAACCTCGCAGCACGTATGCCAGAAAGCTCATTGTCTTGACCTGAACATTGATAAATTCTCCATATGCTGCCCGGTTCTTGACATCTTTTGCGACACCGTAGAAGTTTTTTCCTTGCGCCAGCGCTTCCGCATGAGCCTGCTCTTGAGGTGGCGCCTGCGCCGTCAGCACACCTCTGAGTAGTGGCGCGAACTTTCTGATATTCGTCTGTACCAAATCGCGGTGGATCTGAAACAGGGAGACCACTGTTATCGGGAACTCGGCCATGACTTTGAAGGACTGTTGACTGGGAAGCAAAGCTACTGCCTGCTCCTCTCCATCGATGGCTGCCTTCTGAACTGCTGGTGATGCGGGCCGTGGTGAAGGAGCCGTAACAGCGGCAACACTGGGATGACCTGCTTGTGTAGGATTGCTAAAGGTGTCCTTGACAAGCTGTTCAAAAGACTCGAGAAAGTCCCCAATTATATCCAGGAATGGCTGCATTCGGTCTGACAGAGACTTCTGATGGTATTTGGCAAAGTCGAGACATATCTTGACGCAAAGTATGGCATTCTCTTCGTTGTCGGTCTTGATCAAGTTCAGCAGTCTGTCCACTATCGGGCCTGCGTGTGGTTCGACGGCTTCTGGAGGGCATGTGGGAAAGCGATGTATTATGTCGAGGGCGGATTTGCGCAGTTTCTGGGATGTCTTCTGTTAACGTTGTTCCGCGTGACTGGCTATGATCCTCCTCTTTGCGTACCTGTTCTGACGACATTGAGTTCAGAGAAGGAGGTCCATCGAGTTGCTTCAGCAGTATGGGCACGAATCTTGCGAAGAAAGGAACATATTGTCCTCCAGGTACTGAGAGTTCGAACTCGTCGCGCAGGTCTGTGGCTAGCTTTGCCTTGATCTTTACGTCTTTTGAGGGCGATCCCGGGTCAGCTTTCGAACTCTGTGATTATCCAGATCTAGAAGAAGTCGCGCGCACCTGTGGTAGGATCCTCAAGGGGAACAGCATAGTACTCCATGATTCGCTCCATCTTGCGGGAGCTAGCAGCGCGAGGACCGCAGCTTGGGTGATCTTCGAAGACAACAGTCTCTAAGTAGGCATTTGACGATCGATATTGGTACGAACAGCTCAAAAGCTGAATATATGCGCTTCAGACGCGGTGAATGTTGTACAGGCCTATGCACGTAATGTACTTGGCGTGAAGTTGTGTCTCTAGTGCGAGAAATGAGGTTATGTAGGTATGGATTTGTACCGGGGTATCATGCGCAAACTCCAAAAGCAATGAAAAGCAGAGACAGGTAAATGGGCGCCGTAGGTCGTGAAGAAAGAAAGTCTGTATCTGAAACACATCTGGGACGACTTTCTGAACGAGTGGAGGGGACTGCCGATTGCCAAAGCAGAAGTGCCGCAACCATGGTAGAGTGGCACGAATCGGGACGGCACAAATAGGGGCGTGGATAATTTGTGTGACATTATTGAAGACTCTAGTCCTTGGTTCCCCTTTCATCACGTCTCTCTTGTTCATGTGTCTACCTCTTGCAGCATCCCTTGCGCAGACTGTCTCTAGGTCTCCTTAGTTGTTGTCTTCTACATAACGCCTGCTGATAAGCCCCCTGCGTTTCATACTCATACAAGACATCCATTGCTACGCCATCATAATCATTAGTAACTTGTACTCATACATCATGCCAGATCCATATCATCGAACTCGTTCCTCGCGACTTTCGCAGGCTGTTTGCCTTTTCCCTTTCGACGTGGAGATCGGTGGTTTGCATTTTGCATGCTAACATGTAGCGCATGATCTATCTCGTCCATGTTGGCATCCTCCACACCTCCTGCAGAACCTGCTTCTTCCAATGCCTTTGCCAGTAGATCGTTTGCTTGGGCATCTTGTGGGTTCAGAGCCAGGGCTTCGTGTACCGTCTGGATTGCCTCCTTTGGCTGACCAAGGTCCATCAGAATCATGGCTTTGGTGGTATATATTCCAACGTCTTTGCTACCGCCTCGTAGCACTTCGTCAAATTCCACGAGCGCTGCGTCGAGTTCGTTGGCTCGGCGATATGCATGGGCTAGATTCGAGCGAGTAGCGAGGCGTGCCTTGGAATCGGAGCCATTCTCTTCCGACACTTTCAGTGCTTTGAGGAAGTACTCGATGGCCTTCACAAGGTCATCTTCTTGGTAGTATGTCACACCAATCTCGTTCAGCACTAGAGGATCAATTGGACAAAGCTGCTTCGCAGTGTCGAGATACTCCCTTGCTAGCTCCATGTTGTGTAGCTGAAGTTGTTGCATTCCGAGAAAGAGTTGTGGCAAGTGTGAGCCCTGGAACAGACGTGCTGCCGTGGTATAGGCTGAAGTGGCTTGATCGTGCTCTCCTTCTGCTGCAAATGTATGAGCAAATCCAATCCATGCAGGTCCAAAGTGTGTGTCCATGATTGAAGCTTTCGAGAAATATCGTCTGGCCTCAGCAATCTTGCCAATGTTCAGATAGTAGACTCCAACAGCAAGCCAGCTTGCAGGTTCCTCTGGATGGTTAGCTGTGAAGTCTTCTGAAAGTAAATGTAATGCATTCCTCTCGCCCAATTCGTATAGACAAGCAAGATGCACTGGTAAGACCGCGAAATTGTAACGATCGTCTTCTAAGATTTTACTCGTTAATGCTAGTGTGCCTCTGAAGTTGCACTTCGTGAACTGTGTTTCTGCTTTGGCAAGAAGAATATCATGATTTGAGCCCAGCTTGTAGTGCGTCGCCAATGTTTCCACAGTATGTGCAAAGTCTTTAGCATGGCCATACTTTGACATTCTTGTGGTATACAGCATCTTCGTGAGCTCCCCAGCTTCTTGCGCTGCCGAAATATCCTCAGCATTCGAAACAGAATCAAAGTTCAGTGAAGCCAGAAATTCCCATTCTTCATCCGGTGACAGGAGCGAGTTTCGCATGAGTTGGTCAAAGGCCTCGAAACACCGTATGTCTATTCGAACCGCATCTTTGTAGCACGACTTTGCTTGGTCGAATGCGTTGCGTTTGGCATGACAGATACCTCGAAGATAGCACATCGAAGCTTCGAATCGCCTTTCACTATCCCGTAAGGCCTCTGCGGAACTATGACCATCGTTTGACTTGCCGAAACCATTGCTAGTCGCAGGCATCCGGGCTTTTTTAGGTCGACCTTCCTCCCACAAAAGATGCTGAACGTGCTGAGGTGTTTCATTTCCCAGTTGAGCAAGCGCTTCCGCAAATTTGCCCTGCTTAACATTGCAGTTTGCTGCCAGATATCGAGCCTCCGTCCTTCTGTCAATCAGGTCGTATCGAGTCAAGATGCTTTCCGAGTATGTATAGTTGCCCGAGTTGAACTGAAGGTGTGCCAATTGCAGGGCGTCATCATCGTTCTCTAGATTGATTTAGTATGAGATCTTGCGTATTCACGATAGGAACTGCTGACCTGTCAAGGCTAACAGCTTGTCTCCAATATATATGGCAGATTCCAGCTGATTCCGACTTGCTGCCTCCTGCCTCCACTCCCTCAAGAAGACGTCCATGTTGAGTTGATATCTGGTGGCACATCTGAGGTGGACCTGTCTTGCTTAGCTTCCGGCGATCGAGAGACAGTATCCGCGCTTCATGCGCCATGTTGGCAGCAGACCAGAGTTGACATTGACCTTGTTGGAGAAGGAGCATTGTAGACGAGTAAACAAAGGCATCCCGCCGCTCCGGGGTGATTCCGAGGTATACCCTGCTCTTCCCCGCATTCTTGCCATCACATCTTCTCGCGCCTTGTCTCTCCTCTAGATCCTCAGAACACTCAGGCACATTCGATACTTCTTGCAACTCGGCCCAACTCGTCTCTCGACCCTGTCAACCTCCTCAAACGATTCTGACTGCTAAAGCACTTCGGACTAGCCAGCATCCGTAACAAATACAAACCTAAAACATGTCCGAACGCAAGGTCCTCAGCAAGTACTACCCACCAGATTTCGACCCTTCAGCTATCGGTCGTGTGCGGAAGCCAAAGGATGCTGGACCACGACTACAGACAGTACGGCTTATGGCGCCGTTTGGGATGAAGTGCACAACTTGTGGAGGTAGGCTCTTGAATGTCCATTCTAGACTGTGACCTGGCTAACATCCACTAGAGTACATCTACAAAGGGAGAAAGTTCAACGCACGTAAAGAAACCACCGACGAGAAATACTACCAGATCTCGATTTTCAGATTTTACATTCGCTGCACTCGATGTTCGGCGGAGATCACATTCAGGACGGACCCCAAGAACATGGATTACGAATGTGAAAAGGGCGCAAAGAGAAATTTTGAGCCGTGGCGAGAAGCAAAGCTTGCAGAGGAAACCGAGGAGGAGCGACTTGACAGGCTGGAACAGGAAGAAGCTGACAAGGACGCTATGGCTGAACTGGAGACGAAAGCACTGGATGCGAAGACAGAAATGGCAATCGCGGACTCATTGGATCAAATTCGCACAAGAAATGCACGGCTGGAACGATCGGGCGCGACTGCTGTGGTTGATATGGGGCTCGACAAGGCACAGATTGAGAGGGATGAAGCAAAGAAGGCACAAGAAGCGGAGGATGAGGAAGCTGCACGGCAGGCCTTCAGAGGTGGGACTGGTGAGAGTGTGCGTCGTCTTGTGGTGGAAGAGGAAGATGCTGTTGAGCCTGCTGCGGAGGAGACGAAAGGAGAGGCCACTTCATTCGTACGTAAAAAGAAGACCAAGAAGGATCTTGGAGCAGCCTTAGGCATCAAGAAGAAGGCAGTATCGTGAGGCGAAAGGCAGATGCTTCTAAGAGTTACGATACTCTCCAGCCCAGAATGACATTCTGGTGTCCAAGATCAGAAACAACCATATTCGCGAGATTGTTAGGTACAGTCTTTCCAACAGCATCAGGACATCATTGTCAGGACATCATTGCAAAGATGCATCTCATGGTACACGCCAAGTCGATGGTCGACGGTCACCCGCAACTGTAGATGCGAGTAGTCCCAGTAGCTGAGATGGATGCGACCTATTCTTATTGGTAGGACATGAGCCCGGGCAGATTCCTTACGATACTCTGCACGTGGTTGTGTCAGAAAGTCAACAAACTGCTCTCAGCCAAGATAAGCGAAGTAATCGAAGGATCTTCGCTAAAAGGTACATCCTTACAAGTATCTTCGCTTTCCACCAATGTCAGCAGACGTGAATGAGTCTGTCAGCCCTACGGGCTTCAGCTCAACCGCCACCATGGACTAGTCTCAGCTCAGCTTATACTTGTTGACAATGTGCATCAGCTGCCCTACAGGGTGCATCACATTGGCTGCGAGAGCTACCTCACTCAGCATTGCAGCCAATGTAATGCTCACGATACGGCCTCCGACATCCTTGTTACCTATACCTTTGGCTTGTCCGGGCTGGCCTGGCTTTTAAAGGCCCCCCATGATCTGCCAAAAGGATTACTTCGATCACTCCTCTTCACTTCAGTTCGGCTTAGACCACGCTTCATCTTTCGTTCACTCTCTTCTGCTTCTTCTGCCCCTCTCTGACGCACGACTGAACACTTCAACGCGCAAACAGTACAACTGTATATAGTCCGTCTTGCACCAGCGGCCCGACTGATCAGCTCACCACTACTGTCGACACCCTCCATCCTAATACGATAATCTCTTCACAACCACAACCATGAGTACCAACACCGTTTCCCCCCTCGACTGCTCGTCCGAGTCCTCCGGCGACTACTACGGCCTCGGCGTCCGCCTCGGTATCTATTGCATCTGGCTCACCTCCTGGCTTGCAAATGGCTACGCTTCGTCTGAGATCACTGGTGCCCTCGACGCCAACGCAATGTTTCTCCTCGCCCTCATCGTCGCCCTCATTGAAGGTTCCGTCCGCAGCGACACACAGCTCAAATACATCGATGGCCTGATCCTCATGCACCTCTGCAGCGGCTATGTCTTCGGCTGCTTTAGCGTCTGGGGCTATCGTACTATCAAGCATGTACGCAGCGGCGGTGGTGGTCAGGCGCTGGCAGCGTTTGGTGGATTTGGAACACACTTCAGACTGTTACTTTGTGCAATCATCAGTGTGTACGGAGGCTGGTTCTGGAGCTATGGGATACTCTACGGCTTGTCACCGCTGGAGGACGACGATGGTAACAAACGGGACGAATGCTATCCGCTGCGCACGTTCTTTTTTGGCAACCTCGAAGTCTATGCCAGTGGTGGGATACGCTACTATTACATTGTCATCACGGTGGCATGTGCGGCGTACTACTGCACCATGTTGGCTGTGGCAGTTGGCCAAAGTGTTGCAATGCTTGGAAAAAATGGGGCGAAGGGCATACACATGCTGATGCCGGGCAAGGGAGCTTATGTCACTGGGCTGAACGAGCAAGAGTGAGTACTCGGGCGATGGCTGACCGGTTGGAGCACATGCTGACCGCATACCACATCACAGACTCCGCTACGTCTTCACCTTCTGCCGCTGGGGTAACCTGGTCTGGATGATCTACGTGATCATCATGGTCGAACTTACCATCGTCTGGAACCACGCCAGCGCCGTAACAGACGGCGCAACCCTCTCCCAACCCTCCCAACTCCTGCCCTTCCTCGTCGGCGCCCTCGGCCTCGTCCGCATCCTCTACATCATCGCCATTGACACATTCACCGAGCGCGCAGAAGCTGAGGAAGAACAGTCCCTTCCTCCTGCCTCTGAGACAGTCGCAACATCCCACGGCACTCCTCAGGACGAGAACAATCCCACCACGGCTCCCTCGTCGTCACCCCTCCTCGAGAAGGTCAGCAGTGTCACTAGCACTACTGTCGCGAGGCCGTCGTCAGTCGCGACTACGACTGCACCCGCTACCCCGGTGCGGATGCGACCTGAGCTGCGCCGCGCAGAGACGGCATCGCGCATCCTTGAACGGAAGGCAATCGTGCGCTATCTGGTTGCGTGGCTACCATGGCTTAGTCTGAGTCTGGGGAGGGGTAGGGACGATTCGAGGGTTTGAGTGTTATGAATGGTACATGGTGTGTCAGGAAGGGCAGTGATTAGCAATATCTGTGGAGATATGGACGCTTGCACAGCGCCAGATAGTAAGAGTGTGGGTGCTTGATGTATTGGTCTACCGCTGTACGCTGCTGTTTTCCATACTCAAACCTGCTGTAGCCACCCTGACGCATCGTCTGTATCCGCGTGCGCATCTGGATTGTTATAGCACATCCGTCATACCACATCAGTCATACCACATCCACTGCATAAACACAACCCGTCTGACCGCAGTGTTCCAAGGCGGACTACGAAGCAACGCAGATTCATGAGGAAGCACTGGTACCGTGTGTATAACTGTCGCGCCTCAAAGATACTATGACAACCCCCACTGACCACAATCCTGTTCCCGAGCCCTGTTCCGGCACATACAGGCACATATGCAATAACTCGAAGATGAGCAGGGACGAGGAGAGGGGGCAGATGGGGTAGACGGGAAGGGCTATGGCTAGGGTACTGGTCGCGTAGGGGATGGGTACTGGTGCTTTCGCGTCGCGGGGTGTGAACGGACGTGTACATATACGCTAAGTGTACGTGTCTTAGCCCGCGCGCGCGTGTACATGCCATGCTTATCTTCACATACATACATCTCGCACATCCGCATCCACCTACGTCTGACGCCTCGCAATATACGCGCGCCATCTAGGGTTGTAAAAGTACACGGGTATGCCCAACAGGAAAATACCGACAAAGAACGCAAACAGGATCATGAATGCCTCCAAATAGCTGTAGGCTGCGACCATGGGGACGATACCTTGGGAGGCGCCGAAGCTGACGATGTTCTTGAGGCCGACGACGACGACGAGGGCGGGACCAGGGTTGAGGGGGTAGGCCTCGGAGCCGAAATGGGTGGTTGTGATGAGGACGACGATGAAGCCGAATTCGAAGAGTGTCCAACCTGCGGGGATGCGAGATTAGTCTTCAGAAACGGTATGTATGGGTTGACGAGCACGGCGCTTTGCTTACCCATGATTATACCCCAGGCCGAATGGGTTTCTGGTTTCTGCGCGGTCACTGCGAAAATGACCAGACCGATACACGAGACAACAAAAGGGAAGATAAGCTGGATTAGAGAGTCCTCGGGGATATGCACCCCATCCCGGCGTTTCGCCAACCAGATATTCATGCGGTCGCCGATCCATCCGGCATAGAACATGGCGGCGAAGCTTGCCGGGAAGATGCCCACATTGACCAAGCCGACGGAGGCTTGGCTCCAGCCGAAGCTCTTGGTGAGAATCGTGCCGTAGACGAGTGACATGGCGATGCCGACGCCGAGAGATATCGACGCTGCGAGAACAGCCCAGACAACGGCGGGAGAGCTGAGACATTGTAGCATTTTGAGCTCGGAATTGAGGGCCAGTCGGAGTGGGTGGGGTGCGCGTCCGGAGTTGGGTGATAGGTGCTGCATGTAGGACTTTTGTCCGGTTGTTGTGCCTTCCGACGTCTCCTGCACAGTGCCGAATCGTTCCCGCGCTTCGGCGTCGGTGAGGATGTGCGTGACGCCCCATTCATCTGTAGCGACGACTTGGCCATTCAGTGACGTTGTCGATCTGGTGTACCGCGTCTCAGCGAGGAAGAAGATGTTTAGAAGAAAACCGAAACCTGCGAAGATGGCGAGGACCCAGTAAAACCAGCGCCAAGATGTTGCGGCGACAAGGTATGAGGATGAGACGATAAAGACAGTATTAATGACGTTCTGCGTGCCCCAGTATATACCAAACCACAAGCCGCGCTCGTCGATGAAGGACATGTCGGTGATGATCAGCGGTAGGAGGGACTCTGTGGCGCCTGCTGCAACGCCTTGGAGAATGCGGCAAGCCAAGTGAGTATTGTAGCTATTGCTGGCACCGGCTCCGATGGTGGTTGCTAGGAGGAGAATTGAGCAGCCCAACATGACAGGACGTCTGCCATACACCATAGATAGTGGAAGGATCAGAAAGGCACCAAAAGCCATAAAAAGACTTGGGTATGTGGTAAGCTGGACAATCTGTGCCGGTGTCTTGCCCTGAGGAGCATATAACTGGAACCAAGCGCCTAGAATTGGGCCGGCGCCTCCTACGAGGACTAGAGAGAAGATTGCTTCGAATTATACATTAGTGATTGGGCCTTCAAAGCGAAAGTACAACAATGCTTACAGAACCAGCAACAGCAGACTAATATCCCCAGCTTGCGATATTTTGAGAAATTGAGCGGGTCGTTTGGGCTGCTAGATGGGATTGGCACACGGCGAATCTCTCCCATGCTGTTCATGAGTACGACATTCCCAGCCGAGGATGCCTGAAGCTGGTTGTCCTTGCCATTGTCATCCTCGACGTCAAAGCGCTCGAGATGAACAGCAGCCTCGATCTTCTCCGATCTTGCTTCATACTGTTTCTCTCCCTGTTGGCCAGTGGCCTGATTTGTGGATGAAGACATTGTAACAATCCGAAGACAAGAAGATGAAAATGAGCGCCACGGTCTGCACGTCAAGCAGATTGAACTTCAAGGGGGATATAGAGCTGTAAATAACAATGAGTCGGATCGGGTCAGCCATGCCCTCCACATCCCCTCACTGCGGCGTGAGAGCAGGTAGAAGGTCATTGCCACTGAGTTGAAAGTGACAAAGTGACAGAGTGACAAAGATGAAACACGAGCCGAGCGATTCCGAGCCGAGCCCCACCTTGCCATTCCGACATTGCGACGTCGTGGTCGGCAGCATCTTCTCCTCTGCACTTCCTGCCCTCCTTTCGATAGCATTCAACTCGGCTATCCGACCGGTCACGAGCTCGGCAGCCATGCTTCTAAGGCTTACCCATGTCAGATCTCCGCCCTGAGGAAGTGACTACTCCGCCGGCGAAACGTGTTCGCTTGTCACGGGCCTGCAACCGATGCAGGGCGAGGAAAGTACGATGCGACGAAACGCAGCCTTCATGTCATCGATGCATCACAGATGGCGTGGACTGTATCACTACGAATCCACGAAAACCCGGTGAATCGTCAGCAGTATTCCGTCGACAAGCCGGTTCGCTTACTACTGTGTCTGGATTGGCTTCACGCTCACAGTCCGAGACTGTGACTGGCAGGTCTCACGGCAGTCGTCATGCCATCCCACTGCCAGGATCAGAGAGGCGGGAAGAAAGTGCTGCAGCCAAGTCTCCTGGTCTTGCAAACACCCGGGTTGAGCCTGTGACACACAACTCTGATACATTGGCGGACAGTATTCAAAGTCCAGAATATGCGCTCAACACAGTCAGTGTGTCAGAGCGGAAGTACATGGGCCCAACCAGTCTGCAAGTCTTCACGCACTGGCTCGAACTGACGTTCCACACCCCAACGACGCAGCTGACGGACTGCTTCGAGCTTGGCATGCGGTACTGCGAGGAAGTGGAACTAGCTGAAAACACTACGCCGTATCCTTCGATGCCTGCTAATTGCACGGGATACATTGCACACTTTTTTCAAACAGCCGGGCTCATTTTCCCAATGTTTGATCGGACCTCGATTGAGAATTCGCTGGCACAAATATGTGCGACAGGTCCTGCACGGATTGAAAGGCGGCAACGACCAGTACTTGCGACAATGTACGCATGCGTTGCAATCGGTGCGGATGCATGCGGGGACTATAGTGAAGGCACTCGACTTTTATCTGCAGCCTATGCATTATATCCAGTCCTAGTCGCGCTGCCCTATCTAAAGTCTGCACAGGCTTTCATCTTGATGGCGCTTGCACTCAGAGGCCGGAATAAAGACGGCGCTGCAGCACAGGTCCTTGGGCAAGCTATCAGGATTCTGCATTCTATTGGTCTACATAAGAAACTCAGAGATTCGTTCGACACGCCGCCAGAGGTGTTAGACTCGATCCGCAATACTTGGTGGACTGCATACTGTCTAGAGAGTATTCTGTGCTTTGAAGCTGGCAGACCAACACATATTAATGACCTCGAGGTTGACCAGGAAGTACCAGCTGTCACAGAACACACTAATCATACACCTCTTCATGTACTTGTCGATCTTGCACGCATACAGAATATGATCAAGGCTCAATTGTTCGTACGAAATACTCACCATGGCTCCGGCGCAGGTTTACCTCAACCACTAGACATCTTACTAGTGCAGGCTGACTGTGATACTGCTCTTCAAGACTTCTATTCCAGACTACGCGAACGTCTTCATATCGATGACTTCAGCTTTGATAGTGGCTTGCCGCCACATCACGCATTCATTCTGATCCAGTACTTCGCGACGTCTGCAACTGTTCATCGCGCGGCACTTCTTAGTGATCATCGAGTACACTTGAACGCAGTTGAAAGAGTGACATTGCCGCCTACTTCTGCTGCTAGACTCCGTGCTAGTAAGACTATCTGTGCGACGGCCGCTCGCAAGATTGCAACAATTTTCTTACAAACTTGCGAACTTGTTGGTCATTCGAGGTGGACCACAATGACCGGACCACTTATGGCAGTCTACATCTTAGCAATCTATACACTGAAAAATCCAAGTTCCTGGTCTGCACGTTCAGACCTGAGTTTATTACAGTCTGTCGCGGAGCTTGTCGAGCAGAGATATCGTGAAGATGGTCAAGACCCTGGCTTCTACACAATGCTGACTATACTCAGGCAGTTTGCATCTCAAGGTCGGCTGAAACCGCTCGACGCTGACAAGCGCTCCTCCCGTCGTGGAAGTGTTGGGAACAGTAATCAGACTGTGGCAGACTTGGTTCCGGGAGGCTTGGGTTATCCTCATGCTGATGGGGAGTCTGATATCGATGTCCAGTCACATATGACAAACTTCAACGCCCAGGACGAATGGAACGTCCTGTTTCCACATCTCTATCTCGGCGATATGAGTATGGACCCTATTGGTGCCGGCGACCTCGAGCATTTGATGGGTATTCCACAATTTTCAGACGAAGATCTCTTCAGTTTTATGCAGACATAGTACCGGACGAGCTGGTTGAAAGTCAGGCTGCTTTTTCAAGGGCAATCGTACTAAGTTTCTAAACTTTTCTGCTATGTTGTTTCTACGAGGTTGACTTAATCTCGAGGCCGTGCTTTTTAGAACATATGACGAAAGGCACCGACATCAGTGAGCCACACATCTCACATTGTTTTCAGCTACTATCGAGTCAAAGCACGAGAACGAGAAGGCCACGAATAGAGTATAAATCTTGCTTCAATCCTTGGATTATATCATCGCAAACAAGTATATTCCTCCACATGGTTTAAGTCTAGCTTACTACACCAAGCTCTTGGTTGCTCTCTGCCTTTCAAGCCACTTCACTGCGCCCGGATAATCACAGTTATAATTCATGAACTCTGCTGGATTAAGCTTGATGGATGTACTGCCTATCTCAGTAGCTGGTGCAGCTTGTTGACGGCTGTATGCCTGGATTAAGCTTGCTCGGTCAAATCTTGCTTCGAAGAAACGCTCGAGACGTTCTTGAATGTCCTGCAAGCTGGGAGTGTCAAGAAGCCCAGCAAAAAAAGCTTGCAACGCTTCGGCATCCTCGATACTTTGACTTGCGCCTTGACCCTGTGTTGGAAGCATTGCATGAGCGGCATCCCCGATGATCACTGTTCGCCCTTTCGTCCAATTAGGCAATGGGTCGATATCCCTGAGTTGCCAAAGAGCGATATCTGGAGCGAATCGAAAAAGTTCACGGATCCAACCAGGAAAGTCTTTGTAAACGTCTAGAAGCTTATCTAGAGAACCGGCGGTGGTCCAAGTGTTGTCAGCGCTATCCTCGTGCATGCGCTCGTCCGGCACCAGAGCTACTATCCCAAGAAGTTCGCCTCCTCGCGCAGGTCCCATGATAACACGTTTGTCATGGCCCATCATCATTGTTGTCGCTTGCGCCCGTGGATCAAAGATTTTTGCGTCCACGTCAAGAGATAGAATGTCCTTCGTCTGCAGTAACAGGCGATATGCTGATTTGCCGGTTGGTTTAGGCTCGACCGACGCGGAAGCGATCTTGCCTGCTGTGACTGCTTTTCGTATCACGCTATGGATGCCATCGGCACCAATCACAAGATCACCTTGGTGTCTGGTTCCATCTTCAAGCACGACAAGACCTTCTTCGCACTTGCATTCGATCACCTTGGATGAGGTTATGATGTTTGCTGGTCTTCCCGGTAAAGAGGTCGACATACACGCTTCTCTCAAAGCTGTGTGTAGATCTTGACGGTGGTAGACCATACGGTCAGCGCCGTATTTGGTGTCATCCATATCGATGTTCATCTTGATATCACCATGGACATTGAGGATCTTGAATTTCCGCTCTGCTGTTGGGCGAGCAGCACTAAGCAAGTGGTCGATATTCCAACCGTTCACAATCTTTTGAGCATTGGGCTGTAAGGAGAGGAGTGCGCCGACCTCACGATTCATGCTCGACTTCTCCAGAATCGTGATCTCTCTACCTTGTCCACGCAATGCAATTGCCTGAGGTCAACTTAGTTACGTCAGGAGAATGAGCCACTCTGGAACTTACTGCAGCGAGTCCGGCGATGCCACCGCCAACAACAATGATTCTGAATACTGCAGATTCATTATCGACCGCCATCTTTGATAGTCTTGGATGAATAGCACGAATGCAAGAGAATGGCAGTGCATATAAGCTTCTTGGTTGAGCTCGAGCCTGTGAAAGACGTTGCTTTTGTCAATGATTATCACGAGAAGATGCTAAGACGACCTCCAGCCAAACAGACAAGTACCTTATACCACCGGAATGTGGAGAGTGTATAATCAAGAGTACGACGCACTTCTTCTGGACCCGAGATGCTTCGAGACATCCAGAAGGTCCAATGCGTTTCCCTTCTAATCCCGAACCGAACTCGACATGTCGGGACGGGTCGGTTCGCAGGAAACTTGTCGCAAGAGACATTAGATTCAGCAAGTCGAGACTGAGAGCTTTCCTCTCCCGAGCCGAGCCGAGCCGAGTAGCAAGTTCTCCCAGAGAGCTCTCCATACCCAAGCATATAACAGCCACTTCTTATGCTGAAGTCGATACAATATCTTCAGTATCAACATTCGACAAACAAACCAGCAATAAACATCAAGTTCGAACTGCAGCTAACATGTCGATTGTGACTACGACACAAAATACGTCAATCGAGACCGAGGCACTCCAGCTGCCTGAGAATGGCTCTCTAGTAGCTGATTGGCAGGTCGACCTTGCTCGTGATGGCTTTGCCGTGATCAAAGGTGCTGTATCTGCAGAACGTGCTGCAGCATATGCAGACAGGCTTTATGCTTATCTGGAAGGCTAGTAAGTGCTAGTATAGATCGTACAGCCGGTCATCACCACAGTCTAACACATACGTGCAGTGGACTTGGTTTCGACCGCAATGATCGGATGACATGGAAGTCAGAACATCTCCCGGAAATCAACAACAAAGGAATGTGCATGGACTATGCCTGCGCACACGAAGATTTTGTCTGGGAGGTGCGATCCGAGGAAGGTGTTGTCGGCGCGTTCGAAAAGGTCCTCAACACCAAAGACCTGATAGTCTCCTTCGACGCCATCAATTTCGGCCTCGCAAGTATGTGAATTTTCGGTTTCCCAAATTCAGGTCCTCTCCTCACCTCGTCCACTTGTATCATGTGCTCACCCAGCCGCACGCATAGGCCGGACCGATCTCCCCAAGAACGTCCCCTGGCCCCATCAAGACCAAGACCCTACCAAATCGGGCTTCCGCTGCCTCCAAGGTCTCGTGAACCTCCTCCCAAACGGGCCCCACGATGGCGGCCTCATCGTTTGCAAAGGCGCCCACCTCCTCAGCGAACAGTTCCACAAGGAAATGGCTTGGGAAACGCCCATTCCAGCCTGGAATCCCGAGTGGTATGGCTACACCGAGGCGGGGATGCAGTGGCTCGCCGAGCACGATACCACGTGGGTCAAAGTGTGCGCGGAGCCGGGGGATTTATTGGTCTGGGATTCGAGGACGCCGCATTATAACCTAAGCTCGACGACGGAGCAGAATAGGTTCTGTATCTATACGTGCTATATGCCGGTGGCGGAGGCGAGTCAGGAGGATTTGAAGAGGAAGAAGATTGCGTATGAGGGCTCGTTTGGGACGACGCATTGTAAGTCTTGATCTATGTCTCGTGTTTTGCGCTACTACTGCTACTGCCAGCTCTACCTTCTGGATTCTGCAATGGATTCTCAGCTGACAATGGCGGAACAGGGCCGAATTGCCAAGTCATGGGCAGAAACATGGCAAAAAGGAATGGACAGCCTGACCCTCACAATCGCACAGTCCCAGTGAACCCACCTAAATTGAGTGAGAGGGCGTTCAGATTGACAGGTATTCCTTATATAACGGCGGATGCTTAAGTATCCTTACATGATCGAGGCCGATGAATACGTGATAGCATCTTTGTACCCTCCCTCTCTTTCTCAACTTTCCCTATTCTTCGCCCTCGCCCTCGCTCTCGCCCTGCCCTCGTTCACCGACACCCGTACACACGCACACACGCACGTACGCATACACGCACTAGCAGCCACCCTGTCCCGAGCACCACCCTACGCCAACTTTCTCACCCACCCACAAACTTGGCAAAGAGAAACGACGAGCTTGATCCTCACAATCACACTGTGCCAGTGAGCCCACCGAAATTGTGTGAGAGGGCGTTCGGATTGACAGGTATTCCGTATATCACGACAGATGCCCGAGTGTCTTCTGCAATTTGACTTCTACAATTTGATATGGCATTCATGTCGCATCCTGTACACGTGTACGTGCACGCTCATGTCTTCTGTTCCAGCTGGTATCGTGTAAGATGTCGACTTCCTACACTTTGCATTTCGCACTCGCACCGAATATCTTGACCTTGACCACCCTTCGCACCGCGATGGAAGAGGAACATGCAGTAAACTCTGCATGCATGAGTGTACACATACACATATACAGACGAAGGCGTGAGGGCAGCAGTAAGAGGTCGACAACGTATAAGTGTAAGTCTATCCCAGCTATAGCAGACTATTCCGTCCGCACGTCCTCCGCATCCCCGTCTGTCTTGTTATACCACATCCACTGCACAAACACAAATCCATCCAGCCATAACGTGCCGAAGCTGCCCACGAACCAGCTCAGGTTGATGAGGAAGTAGCGCAGATATAACTGTTTCGCTTCGCGCTCTGCGCAAATACCGTGGCTTTGTCTCGTCCCTTCTATACCTTCAATTCCCTCACCCGCACACACGGGCTCGAACGCTAGTATGCTCCCAACGTAAAAACAATTGCCTAAAAAGGCCAATGCAAAGAAAAGCAAACTCAGCCCATCCGTGCTCTTGCGTCTATAATTCAGCAAAAGTTGCGGCACACGGGACCCCAGATATAGCGCTGCGCAGATATACCCGAAGATCTGGCCGAGGACGTTGAAATGGAGCGTTTCTGCTGATGGAACTGCGTGCGGAGTGTGGGTGTGGTCGGGGTGGGAGGGCGGCGAGGAGCGCGAGACGTACCAGCCTAGGATGCCGGCGAGGATGACGGCGAGGATGGCTAGGGCGTTGAGGAGGAGGGTTAGGAGGAGGGGTTTCCGCTTCGTTGGGGGTGAGGCGGGTTGTGATGGTGCTGGTGTTGGTGTTGAGTTGTTGGTCGTGGAAGAAGCGAGCAGCGCGCTACGTTCATCCGGGGTGCCCTCCCTCGTCTCCGCGCCAGCCTGCCCCTCTCCCTCCGCCCTTATCTTGCCTCCCTCCTCAACCTCATCCCTCCACACAAACCCTCTATACCACCACAGCTGCCCCAACAGCACCACATCCGCCACCGTATAATACACCGCCAATATCAACATCGTCGGCAACACCCCCTGAAACAGTGCACCCAGCACATTGAACAGATCGCCGGCCAGCCAGATGATGATGAAAGTGACCGACAGGCCTGTTGCGGAGCGATTGCGCAGGTTTTCGAGAATTTGGGGCGTGAAGACGACGACCCAGCAGGCGATGGAGATGGAGCCGAGGAGGGAGGAGAGGTCGGTTATGGAGAGGTGGGTGGGGGAGGATAGGGA
>Ga0268246_10000312_pt1 | contig 23343 bp, 22 predicted proteins | sample AgamicOrSfe_FD_200242 | JGI IMG/M metagenome (GOLD analysis project Ga0268246, IMG submission 200242) | Agave microbial communities from Guanajuato, Mexico - Or.Sf.e (v2) (version 2) | ecosystem: Host-associated > Plants > Phyllosphere > Phylloplane/Leaf | place: Guanajuato, Mexico | collected...
CGGTATCATCATGATTGGTGAGATTGGTGGTTCAGCTGAGGAGGACGCTGCGGATTTCTTGAAGCAATACAACACCGAGAACAAGCCTGTTGTCAGCTTCATCGCTGGTATCTCCGCACCACCAGGCAGGAGAATGGGTCACGCAGGTCAGTACGGGCAAATCGCACAACCAGAACATCACTAACATCATGTCAGGTGCCATCGTCAGTGGTGGTAAGGGTGGTGCTGACTCCAAGATCTCTGCTCTTGAGGCTGCTGGTGTCATTGTCGAGCGCAGCCCAGCGTCTCTAGGCAAGACTCTTCACGCCGAGTTCGTCAGACGCGACATGATCTAAGGGCTTAGATCAGAGGAGTGGTCTTCTAATTTTACTCGAGGGAGTCTTTCTGGCAAACTGTGTCTATACCATAACATTCGATCGGCTTGTGTGAAAAATGATAAAACTTGATACACAATTCCTTGGCTGACTAACGTTCTATTTAAAGAGCTATGCCAGTATCCCACCAATGCTTGCCGTTGTGCCAGACTGCGATCTGACCATACCACTGCCAGACGCCGTCATGCTTCGAGCCAAATCCGAGGCCCCGGAAAATGCTAACTGGAACAGGCTCGAACAACCAGACGCCGCCTCGTGCAAAGTCATCGATCAAGAGTGGTGCTGTGAAGTATAGCCATATATGGGCATAGGTGAAATTGACCGTTCGTACCAGCCACGGTGGACACTTCTCGGACACGCCTGCTTTCTTCAACCAGCCCCTCACGACCATTTGCAGAGCGATGCCCACGGCCTGAGCGAGGAAGAAGACCAATGGTCCAGTCAGAGGCGTCGTATGCCCAACCTGCGTATAGCTACCACAGACATGCAACATGCCACTGAGCGTAAAAGCAACCAACAGCTGCAGGAATTTGGCTGCTTGACCCTTTGTGTCCATGCCGAGAGCCTCGACCAAAACTCGGCCGGGTTCTTGGAATGAGAAGCGGAAGCTCTGATGCCACCAGCCGCCCCACCAGCCCGCGAGGCCCTTATCCAGCACGCTGGTGAAGGAGCCAAAGTGGTCGGGATACATCCAAGGCTCTGCTCTTGCGCCTATGTAGCGAGTTCCGACCAGTCCGACGAAAAAGAGCGGACCGAGTGAGAAGATAAATTCCAGTGCGTAGCTGATGGAAGCGAGACTGACAAGGAGCCTGACCATCTTGCGAGCCACTGGATACAAGCCTATGGAGGCGGGTAAGTAGCCCGGTGCTGGTTCATCGGAGATGCCAACTACGCCCCACATGTATGGATCGTGTGCTATGAGTGTTTTCATGAGGTCCAGGACTAGGTAGTTGCGAACGAAAATGTAGATGTTTTGGCGCAAGAGGGCATCTTTGGTGAGGTACCTTCTGTTTCCCAGACGGCCGACGCGTGTGTCTTCTTTCGAGATGGATTCTCCGTCGTTACGCGCGAGGTCTTCCTGGACAGCGATTGGTGGAGGAGACAGACCTGCGATGCGCCAGTTCCAGCCCATGCCGCGGAAGTTGCAGAAGATGTCTGCGACCCAGTCCAGACGCTCGACGAAGGGTGCCGTAGGGTAGCTCTGCCAAGTAAAAGTACCTTCACGCTCGGCAGGTGATTGTTGTGCTCCGGCTGGGGCACCGTTTGCGGCTGTTTTACTTCTTTGGGACAGAGTCGCTTGATTTGGTTGTCCATTAGAGGCTGATGCTGTGTCCAGGCTGCTGCTGATAGCGGAGTCTTGTGCCTCTGAGGGAGACTCGTCAAGCACTCTTTCTCTTCTTTCAATGCGACGAAAGTCTGTTTGACAGTCATTGACCAGCACTATTGTTGCAGTCCACAGCAACGACCACGCGGAGATGAGTCCGACACCAAAAGCTGCTGCAGGATTCCTCGCTCTCGTGAAGAGAATGCAATAGATCGAGAAGACCGCATTGAACAACCAGACTGGCCAGCGTAGGCTTTTGAGTAGTGGTGATGATCGGTGATCGATCAGAAGATACAAGATGATCGCAGCTGCTCCAACCGTGCCCCAAGGATATAAGAAGACAGAGAATCTACCAGAGGCGATCGCAGAGTCGTACTTGGCTTCCAGGATCCTTGTAACATCTTGAGCAGTCTCCGGTATCCGGTCAAACATGTCTGATCTGGAATCTGCGCACCCGGAGTGATTGGTTATTGTGAGTGGCGCTATGGAGAGGTTGCAAGTGGGCAAAGACGCGCGTGTAAGCTACAGAGAAGAATAGTATGTCTTTCAACTATGCGCGAATGCATACAACTAGTTTGAGGAATGCGATCGTGTAAATAGAATGTCGATTTTACCACCTCTTGCGATATATAGCAAGGTTTGGCGGTGTGTTCAGGTAGCGCCTTGAATAGATCTCGAGGGTAAAGGCGTTAGACCGGTCGTCCACAGGTCGTGTTTCCGAGACTGTTGTTTCCAGAATGGATTCTGTCTCCAAGCTCCTGTAAAGTATAATGCAGAGGTAGAAAGAAAACGTGGTCGATGGTTGATTTTATAGAAAGTATCTTGGTCACCACAGACTGGCGGCTGACGTGATTGATCGCAACGCGCTGCAACTCCATCCTGAATTGCCCCCAAAAATTCAACAGCGAACCCACCATCAACGCAGATCACCGCGAAAAGCATCAGATTTGAACGAAACTGATCGGTGATACAGCTCAGTACTAAAATCTTACTCGGAGACCATTTTGTGGCTCTTGTAGCCCATTAACCGCCAAGATGGTCAACATTACCGAAAAGATCAAGGAAATCGAGGAGGAGATGAGAAGGACGCAAAAGAACAAGGCGACAGAATATCATCTTGGTCTCTTGAAAGGAAAGCTCGCACGTCTACGAGCGCAATTACTCGAGCCTGGTCCTGGAGGCACTGGCACCGCTGGCACTGGTTTCGACGTGACGAAGAGTGGTGATGCACGAATAGCTCTGGTCGGATTCCCATCTGTCGGCAAATCGACTTTCATGGGCAAAATCACAAAGACCAAATCCACAGTCGCAGCGTATGCATTTACGACATTGACAGCAATTCCTGGTGTGCTCGAATATGGTGGCGCCGAAATTCAGATTCTGGATCTTCCTGGTATTATCGAAGGTGCCGCAGAGGGCAAAGGTAGAGGACGACAGGTCATCAGTGCAGCAAAGACCAGCGATATGGTTCTCATGATTCTGGATGCGACAAAGCGAGCCGAACAGAAACCTCTGCTCGAGGCCGAACTGGAAGCTGTGGGCATCCGGCTGAACAAGGAGCCACCAAACATTGTGCTCAAGGAGAAGAAGGCTGGCGGTATGAAGATCACGTTCGCCTCGCCACCGAAAAATGTTGACGAGAAGATGCTTTACAACATCCTTCGAGACTACAAGATGCTGAACTGCGAAGTGCTCGTACGAGACGAGTATATCACTGTGGACGACTTTATCGATGTCATTATGAAAAATCATCGAACATATATCAGATGTCTTTACGTCTACAACAAAATCGACAGCATCGGGATGGAGCATCTGGACAAACTGGCGCGCGAGCCGAATACGGTCGTCATGAGCTGCGAGCTGGACTTGGGCGTTAACGAGGTCGTCGACCGGTGCTGGGACGAACTACGACTGATGAGAGTGTACACGAAAAGAAAGGGTATCGATCCTGACTTTAGCGAGGCTCTGATTGTGAGGAATAATGCGACAATCGAGGACGTATGCGACCAAATCCATAGGACGCTCAAGGAGAGCTTCAAGTATGCACTGGTATGGGGAGCGAGCGCGCGTCATGTGCCGCAAAGGGTCGGTCTGTCGCATGTTGTGTCGGACGAAGACGTGGTGAGCATCGTGGGTACGAAAAGCGGACTGGCTGCAAAGTGAGGCGACATTTGATATCGAGATGGGCTGCATGTGGTTGGGCGACAACCCAAGAACTCGAGTAGCATGCATGCATGTTCGATTGGAAAGGTAGCAGGCTGGGGCCTAACACACGGACACTTGTCTTCGATTGACGTCTTTGCACACGACGATAGATCTATGGCTTTGCCTTCTTCTACAAGGTGGCTGGGCTCGAAGTCATTGTGCGGACGATGGCGTGTTGGGCAGCGATTCCGGTAGCCTAGCAGCTGCAGTCACCGCTGTGTAACGTGACGCGGCTCATCCTTCGTATGTACGGGGAGAGTAATGTATGCAGCTTCAGACAACGCATTCAATATAGCGCCAACCTGATATACCTGTAACCACTGGCTAAGCAAGTGTGCCAACACTCCGAAGGCAGGTTTTGGCGGTTCGATAGCCATCTTGTGTTTTACAACTCGGAGTGTCCATATAATCATAGCGTAATCACTTGCCATGCCGCTCAACACACTTGATTTTGTTCTTCATTGTAATCACCACCGCCTCGTGATCAATCCATACCTGGCAAATAACTCATAACGAAGAACAAAACAACCCATCTCGACCTATCAGGGGATCCAGAGGTTATTCCGGTCTTCTGTGCTCTGATACGCCAGCCAAAAGCTCGACCAGTCGCGAAATCGACGGGAGCATCGACACCTGACCCGATTCGCTGAAGCAGCCTCCACCGTGACAGACTGGATCGGATGCTTGGTCGACTGGAGCTGTGACGTCTGGTAAACAATCAACAAGTCTCATGTTAGTATTTTCTATACATCACACACGGCGTGAAGCTGTCTGGGATGAGCAATCAAGACACAAGGAGATGGCGAGCTCATCAATCATCAGCGTTCCCCGCTTACGCAGCAACCCGACACGCACGAGGCAGCAGGAGAAGGCAGGCGCGCGCATCAGCGTCACTTCCCCTTCCAACCTGCTCAATTATTTACGTCCCTACCGATCTACCTGCCTACCGTACTTGAAGCACGTCTTTGATGTTTGACAATTCGAGATCTCTGACACACTACACGTACCACCATCAGTCCATTGGTCTTCATTGATCTCCAATTCATTTCGAACGTGGTCACTCGGTCGAACACAAGAGATACCCACCCAAAGTACATTAACTCAACATGAATCCAACGGGCTATCCGATCCCACCACAACAGCCTGTCGCTCCACAACCTCTGCAAGCCAGAAGGTATGATGGACAAGATGGAGCTCCTCTGTACGACACAGCCACTGGTGGTCATTATGGTGAGTTCCTACGTGCACACGCGGTCGCGTCACGCGTCGTCGCATTGCATCGCGTTGCTGACAACTCCTAGGTGCAAGCTCATCGGTATGCTGTCAATCGCGACTCATCACCCGTTAACTGGCGACTAATTGCTCCAGATTGCTGCGGCCGGTGCAGCGCCGCCCGCAGAACTCTTTGTAGGTCCATATCAAAACGTAAGTTCAACCAAGTCCCACTGGAAACCAAGTCCCACTGGAGACTGACAATTACTGCAGGTGTCGCAAGGCCTCAGTCCACCGTATCGTGACATCCTCAACACATACTGGCAAAATCAAATCAATCGACTTGAGAATGAAGACCACGACTACAAGATGCACCAGCTTCCACTTGCACGAATCAAGAAGGTCATGAAGGCGGATCCGGAAGTCAAGATGATCTCGGCCGAAGCACCCATACTGTTCGCCAAAGGCTGCGACATCTTCATCACCGAGCTGACCATGCGCGCATGGATCCATGCCGAGGAGAATAAGAGACGTACCTTGCAGAGGAGTGATATTGCCAGCGCGCTTGCGAAAAGCGACATGTTTGACTTTCTGATTGATATTGTCCCTCGAGAGGATGCCACCCCTCAGCACAAGCGCAGGACCGATTTCACTCCCTCGGGATCATATCAGGTTGCAGACCCACAGATTGCGCAGAACACCACAGAGGGCCTGCCTCAAGCAGCTCCTCCTACGCAACAGCTTAGCATGCCGGACTTTACGAGCATGCAGCAAATGCCACCGGAGCAATCATACCACCAGCAGACCGGCATGGCCTATGCGCCAGCTGCTCAATCACAGTATGCTCAGCAACCTCAACAGTTCGTCCCGAATACCATGTACCAAAATTTCGCCATCCCACAGCAGATTTATGCGCCACAAGACCCGTCGCAGCAATACCAACAACAAACGCCGCAAGAAGCAGCAGCAGACGACGGCGAAAACCAAGACCACTACGGACCGGCGTAGTACAGTACCACGATGGTCTACACAGCTGTATCAGGCAGTATCACTTGCTGCTGTAAACCTGTAATCATGCACTAAGATCTGCACTATCCTTGTAGTAGGCGAGTCTCAGCATTCGTCGATAGGAGGCAGCGAACTTCTTTTCGAGTACACGCTCTATTATCGCATGATCTTTCATGCTTGAGCCGACATCACCCGTGCTCGTGGCTCTAGACGTAGACGTTACTTTCCCGCACCCGAGGTATGACAACCGTACCAAGATCTGCGAACATGTGGAGGAAACTGGGCCATTATCGTGGTCATAACATGAACAGGGTGAAAGATAATATAGAACAACGCAGAATATAACATATGGCCGATCGATATGGATACACGGAGCATGTACCTCGTTAATCTAATAATAAAGTCTTCGGACATTTTGTTCCTACCGGAAGCAGGCCGCATCGCCGCATGGTTAAAAGGAAGGTGCGCTGCGTGGTCCCTCTTTCCCCTCCCCCGCAGCCGGACGGATGATGCGAGGCTTGCGAGCTGCCCTGGATGCGCCGACTGAGCACCGGCGAGGACTCAGATCACAACTCTTCAGTTTACCTGCTTCTCACCACCAATACTTTCCTCTATACTCACTTTCTTGACTCGCCCGACTCAAGACTCGACTGACACCCCTTAATCTCCCCTACAACCACAAATACCTCCATCAACATGAAAGTCGGTAAGTGCGGGGGAGCTCATCACGATCGCGTTCGAATCAGACAATGACTGACTATGCCTCACAGTCGTCGCAGGTGCTTCCGGTGGCATTGGCCAACCTCTCTCCCTCCTCATGAAGGCTTGCCCTCTTGTCGACAAGCTCGCTCTCTACGATGTTGTCAACACCCCAGGTGTCACCGCCGATCTCTCCCACATCTCCTCCATTGCCGTAAGCGACCTTCCGAGGCTGAAGAGTAAAGAGAAGACACTGAGACTGTGGTAGCAAATCGAGGGTTACCTCCCGGCAGACGATGGCATGAAGAAGGCCTTCACTGGCGCCGACATGGTCGTTATCCCAGCCGGAATTCCTCGTTCGTACCACCGCATGTAATCCTGTGGTGTTCCAATGCTCACACCCCCACAGGCAAGCCAGGTATGACCCGTGACGATCTCTTCAAGATCAACGCCGGCATCGTTCGCGACCTCATCAAGGGTGTCGCCGAGCACTGCCCAGACGCCTACCTCCTTATCATCTCCAACCCAGTCAACAGCACCGTCCCAATCGCTGCCGAGGTACTGAAGGCCGCCGGCAAGTTCAACCCAAAGAAGCTGTTCGGTGTCACCACTCTCGATGTCGTCCGTGCCGAGACCTTTGTCCAGAGCATCTCCGGCGAGCGAGACCCACAAAAGACCGTCATTCCAGTCATTGGTGGACACTCTGGCGAGACCATTGTTCCTCTTTTCAGCCAGGCCAAGCCTGCTGTAAACATCCCAGAGGAGAAGCTTGACGCCCTTACCAACCGTACGTGAAGAGCTTAGGAACACGTGGGTAGTGCTGACCACTTACTAGGCGTACAATTCGGTGGTGACGAGGTCGTCAAGGCCAAGGACGGTGCTGGATCTGCTACCCTTTCCATGGCCTACGCTGGTTTCCGGTATGTCATGAAGAATTTCAAGACACTGTGACAACATCTGACACTATCACAGCTTCGCCGAGAAGCTGCTCAAGGCCGCCAAGGGCGAGAGCGGTATTGTCGAGCCAACCTTTGTCTACCTCCCTGGTGTCGAGGGTGGTGACGCTATTGCAAAGGAGACTGGCTGTGACTTCTTCTCCGTTCCAGTTCAACTTGGCGTAAGTCTTTCCAGATTTCAAACTGGAATTTGCCAGCTAACACATCATAGCCCAACGGAGCTGAGAAGGCCGAGAACATTGTCGGCAAGGCCAACGCATACGAGAAGAAGCTACTCGAAGCATGCTACGCTGGTCTCAAGGGTAACATCAGCAAGGGCGTTGAGTTCATCCAGAACCCACCACCAAAGTGAGTTCTACCAGCATAGTCCGTGCGACAAGGACACGAGTAGACTAACACGCGGCAGATAGGCTTTAAATGGGCCTCATCTCACATTCCAGGTTTGATAACCTTTTCATTTCTTAAGCTATGGAAGTTTGACTTGGGTCGATCTTCCTAATCTACGCGATAGCTAGAGTCGTTGAAGTTGACGAATCGAAAATGAATTCCCCGTCTGCAGTCTTCGCGTCTGTGTTCTATGTCGGTTTTGTGTGTCTATATGCTTCCTTTACTACACGGTCATGCGCTATGCTCTTTCTGGTTTGTTAAAAAGCCAACATCATGCAGCCTTGCCATCGCAGAATTGAACGACAGCCCACTTCCCACTCCATGCCCACTTCCTGGCGCCACTGTCACCGCCACCTCCCTCCATAGCCCTTAGCCTTTCGTCCTCACCCTTGGGCAAACCGACAACGACATCCGCCTTGCAAGTCCTGAGCGCCAGCGTGCGCATACCGGACTTTGGTCCAAGCGGTCCAATCGCCTCGGTAAAAGGTGTAGTCGGATCCCACATAGCCTAAAAACCATTAGCAATCTCGTCATGAACCACTGAACAGCTCGCACTTACATCACCAACCAGCTTCCTGTAGTTCAAGTCGCCCTTGAAGATAACCAACTCACTCTCCTTGAGGTCCTCAAACAACGCCGGCGCCGACGTGGGTAATCTCCAGAAACTACCTCCCTCGGTCCAGAACGCATTGGGCCGCAGGACGATCTTGCCCTCGGCATAGAGCTCGCTCCAGTTCTGCGCCAGCGCGGCCACGGCCTCCTCCTCCTCCTTGCTGAGTTCCGCAGGCTGGACGCCGCGGTCCCTGTCATCATCGGTCGGGGTCTCGTAGAAACTCTTGGCGTTGAGCAGCACAGAGAACAGCGCGGCAAAGTCCTTGGGCACGACGTCGGACACGAACCACGGGATGTTCTTGGGGTGCAGCACGATGGTCGTCGCCAGCCCGGACTGCAGCAAGTAGCCGGCCAGCAGCAGGTCGACGTAGAGCTCGAAGCCGGCGTTGTCGAGCACGATGTCGACGCGGCGGTCCGTCTTGTTGTTGCCGCTCGCTTTGGCGGCGTGCAGCGTCGCGAACGCCTTCTCCAAGTCGTTGGCGATGATGTTCTTCTCCTGCGCTTTGCGCGCCGCGCTGCCCTGCAGTTTCTGGATGTCGTCGTACGAGAGATTCGTCAGCAGCGAGAGGTCCGTCGCGTTGCCCCACAGGCAGATCTCGCACATTTCGGTGAAGAGCACTTTTTCCGCTTCGCTTTGCTCGCCGCTGGAGGCTTGGGTGCTTTTGTTTTGCGACGACAGCTGCTTCGTCAGGTCGTTGTAGCGTGATGCCAGTTCCAGCACCGCCGGCCGTGAGGAGCGGAAGGTCGATGTTTTCTGCACGGAGAAGACGTCGTAGGATTTCCAGTGCTGGGAGAGGGCGAAGAGGGTTGCCATTCTTCGGTAGAGGTAGCATTCCGAGAACAACCACGGGGCGCTGTGCCAGTTCGGATTGCCCAATTGCTCGATTTGCTTGTTGTAGCCTACGATGTCTGGACCACCATCGTCCTCGAGTGGTCTATGAGTGTCAGTCTGTTCGTGGCGGATTTGGGAGACTGGACACCGTACGTGAGTTGACGATTATGCTGGACCTCATATTTGAGTTTGGCGATCCCCTCGACAATCTTCTTGCCTTCGGCTTCTACCTCTCGATCCGTAGCCTTCATGATGGCCTTGTGCACATCGTCAATCGCTCCAGTCTGCATGCGGTCAGTGGGAGGAATAAGTATAGCTGAGGTGGAGCTCGTCGTACAAGAATCACTGGCCATCTATCACGAACAGATACAGAAGCAAACGAGGTCGGATCGTTGTTCATAGATGGTGCTGAATTGTCAGTCACTGTCTGCTACTGTATTTCTAGACTCTGAACGTACGTGTCTTCGTATCGTACTCCATTTTTGCTTGATCTACGTGCTGTATGATATGAGGCAGATTACGTTTTTGCTCAGAGTGAATGAAGAGAGTTATTGGAGGTACCGAACAACAAAAGCGGTTGGTGATGTTCGGATTCTGCCAGTCTACTGTTATTATTATACGAAGCTCTACCGCAGACTGCACGTTCACATCACCAAACTCAATTCACTCCATCGACGGACCTACTACTTTAGGCAGAACCGCAACCGTCATTGCAGTCGACTACGTGCACATCACCTCTGTTCGAGCAAGAGCAATCGAATCGCAAAAAGAACAGCTAACGAGAAAGATGAACCGAAAGACTGCAAAAGATCATGGACTGGCTGGGAGTCGAACCCAGAACCTCCTCCAACTTAGTACAGAATAGGATTGACGTGTATACACGATGATCGTGTTTCTTATGCTAAGAAGGCGTCATACCGCTAGACCACAAGCCCGATGTGCCAGTGCTGAGAGTGAGCAAGATTTACATTACAACTATTGAATCATGAAAGTGAGCAGACTACCGTGCCCCAACCTAGATCCCTGCCTCCAAGTACGTCGCTCGGGACTGTCGAATGCGTCTGTCGCATATCTTCTCTCTGCGCAGTTCTCGAGGCCGCCTCGTGTTGGTCCCCTGACGTACGATCTACAAAGTTGCCCTAGTAGGATAGAGGAGGATTGGCATGCAGGAGCAGATCAATTCGAGCACTTTAACACCACGCTTCGCGTCTCCCACTTCACCTTCCGAGGCCGACCTCTAAACAGCTCACGACTAATCTCGTCAAATGCATTGAGCCACGACAGCACTCCAATACAAACCGAGCATAGCCTGACTTCGTCTTGCACAACCACCGACAATGTCACGAACAATCCCCCTCGACGACGACGTCCTGAACCCGAAACTCGCAGCCTCCTGCCTTGACTTCCTACTAATCGAGCTTGTCCCCCTCGCCTATCGCATCACAGCTGAACTGACAGCGCGAGAAGAAGCGTCCATGACAGCCGCCAGCCGGCAACACCTCTACGGCACGAAAGCCCTTCCCGACCGCTCGTCGCAGCTCTCAGGCACAACGACAGCCGCAGACGCCGACCAGAACGCCAGCGTCGTAGCAGGCAAGAGCTCCGAAGCAGCCAGCGGGCCGGGCATAGGATTAGGCGGCAGCGACGAGGACGACGAAGCAGTGCGCGAAGCTGTGTTCTACAGACTGGATGCGCTGGGGTACAGAGTAGGACAAGGGCTCACGGAGCGGTACGTGGACATCACACGAGACAACAGCAAAGGCCATACTGATACGCGCCAGGTTCTCGGCTGACCAGCCACGGCCGACGACGCAGCTTGACAGTATCAAGTTTGTGTGTAAAGATCTGTGGACGAGGCTGTTCAGGAAGCAGATCGATAACCTCAAGACGAATCATCGTGGCACGTTTGTCTTGACCGACAGTCGCTTTCAGCCGCTGCATCGCATTTCTGCGGATAGGAAGCTGGGTCCTCGGGGCGTGGATGTTGCGGTGCAGAAGGCGCAGGCTGTGAGCTGATTCTTGGTTGTTTGCGACAGAACGTATGGCTGACGAAGTGTAGTTTCTGTGGTTCCCATGCGGTGTCATCCGAGGTGCTCTATCGGGACTGGGTATGGATGTGACGGTACATGCGGAGAGCACTGATCTGCCGGTCGCTACGTTTCAGATCAGAGTCGTCGGATCGAAGCCTTGAACGAACGCCTAGGATCTGGAGATGGAAGATAGACACCACTGCCGAACCGACGGTGCGCCCGTCCGGGAGCCGCATTGACTACGGTCTGCCAGTATCGACGCATCGTTCATGAACCAGGGACGTCGAAGCCACTGAGACTCTACCGGGCTCCGCGCGCACCCGCTAGATACACGCCTGAGGACAAGCTTCCTACTCGCAGTAAGGAGACACGCTCAGGCACACCGACAGATGCTCCTATTGACTCCGGTCACAAGGAGAAGCCAAAATGTGACAAGGAGCAATCAAACGCCCGATAGATAAGGAAGATGGTAGTGATTAAGGTTTTACTACATGAATGAAAAGCCACTAAATCCCATGCTCACAAGCCCAATGAGCATTCCGGGGATGATCCGGGCGCCAGATAACGTTTTCAATACCTCCAAAATGATACAGGTATGAGCGAGCATAAGGTCCGTGGAGCAAGTCCACCAGTGCCAATCTTGATACCCACATCTGCACCAAACTTTCTCCAGATAATTTGCACATTCGCTTGGTGACAAAGGACCACGAATCTCGGGTCTCGCTATCAAGAGATCAGGTCACAAGCTAAACCTACGCGTGTCCTCCATTTGCTTCCTGGCATAGCCCACCATCTGCAAGTGTTGTAACCGCCTTTGCGCCGCTGTTGGCAAAAGCCTCCAATTGACATGAATGCGCTCCTATGCGCGATATGTAGAGTATCTGAACGTTTCGTCAGCGCTGTGCCAGATTATTCACACCGTCGTGTATTAACATACCTCCAAATCCTTGCACGCATGTCTCCACTGCCAGTTGCGAACAGACCTCCCCTCGCCGGACTTGGTGCGACAGAGATGACAGAGTTCTTGTGACCTTGAAGCATGAGCTGAGCCTCACCAGTGTTGGGGTCCCAGAACTGAACACCCCGGTCCTTGGAGCCAGAAAGTACCCAAGCGCCATCAGGAGATAGTGCAACACTCAGCACGAAATCGTTGTGGCCTTCGAAAACCTTGATGCACTTGCCGCCCTTTGGTCGTCCGTCGCGGACACCTCCATAGTGCGGTTGAAGCTCCCACATACGAATAGTCCTGTCCAAACTGCCGGAGACAAGGTCTTTGCTCGTCGGCGAGAAAGCAACCGAGTAGACACTGTCCTTGTGCCCTTGATTTCCGCCAGCCTCCTCAAGACGCTCCAAAAGGTCACCCGAGTGCATGTCCCATACACGCACACTCTTGTCCAAACTACCAGCAGCAAGGAAACGGTTGTCTGGGGAGATGGCAACTGTCGTAACACCGTCTTCAATCGCAAGACTCAAAACGCACTGGTTCGCGTTGATATCCCAGAGACGTACTGTGCGGTCGCCCGATCCAGAAGCAATGTAGCGACCATCTGAAGAGTAGTCGAGCGAGTAAATGTCTTGTTCGTGGCCGCTAAAGTGATGACGGATGACACGTGCAGCAATGTCCCAAATTCTGATGATCTTGTCCTCGGCACCGGTAGCCAAATGTGTGCCATCAGGACTGAAGCAGACACTTCGGATGTAAAGGTCGCCATCTGCTGGTAGGCTGGTGTCTTGGAGGTGACTGATTTGCTGACCAGACTCGACATCGAAGATCTGAGCAGATCTATTGCAACCAGTCGCTACATGCTTTCCGTCACGGCTGAAACGGACGCAGCAGACGACACTAGGATGGGCCAAGTTATGAACCAGCTCTACGTCAAGAACACGCTGTACTTTTGGGTTGAACACGGCATACCAGTCATCGCCTTCGCGTTTTAAGTTAGATGGCAGACTTTCTGGGGAGAGCTCAACCAGCCTGTTACCAACGTCTGGTATTTCTCGGTGGTTCGGGGCAGGGTGAGGGTAGTGTTGTCCTGGTGGTGGAGTTGGGCGAGGGACGGCTGGAGAATCAGGGTAAGGGTTTGCGCTGTTAAGCTGTGGTGTAGCTGGGCCACCTGGTGGGCCACGGGCATTTGGACGAGGCTTTCCCGGACCTGGCGACGCGGTTGGCTGAGGTGGTCCGCCGTACCCGTTCACACCTGGAGCAGGTCCGCCGTAGCCACCAAATGGCGCATGCTGTGGAGGGCCTTGTGGCTGGGTCAAGGCCGGAGGACCTTGAATATGAGCCGGCATTCCTGGCTGGGCAGCCTGTTGCTCTGGAGGAGGCGCAAGACCTGGACCGCCTTGAGCAGTCGCGCCAGCCATGATGCCCTGGAAAAGATTCGCTGGGCCATGGCCAATGGCTGGTGGTGGTTGTTGAGCAGGACCGGTGTGCAATGGCTGGCTAGGGCCACCACGAGCCTCGAGTTCTCGTCGCAAGCGCGCAATATCCTCCTCGTATCTAACACGTGTCAGTAAAGCGCAAATACCGCGGACTAGACCAGAAACGCTTACTTGTTCTTCATTTGCAGGTGCGTTTGCTCGAGTTGGAAGACCTTGCCGCGAATGAGTTCCATTTCTTGGATCTGCGCTGTGACTGCAATGTTGAGTTAGCCATTGTCCATATCGGTCTGCGGGCCAGTCTCATCGTCAAGATTGAAGATGATGGCACATGCGGGGCAATGCATCAGTCGTGACGCCTGTTCTAGATGGATGCGCCCAATAGACCGTATTCATGGTGGACGCGTCGACTGGGCGCGTCGGTCTGAACCAGACAGCTGACTGTCAAGTGCCTGAGAAACGTGGATTACTCACGTTGGTGCTCGTAATCCGAGGTACGTCCACCCTGGACATCGAATTCTTGACGGACTTGGTCAAGGAGTTCAGCGAGGCGGCTCGATGGTGAGGGGCCTGCAGGTCCCGGAGGTGGAATGCCTCTGTGTGCGTTGTACATGTTGGCGGTGTATTTGAATAATATTCAAAGATGTCTTTCAATATGCGCCGACTCTTTCAGATGGGTGTTATGGGCAGTTGTGCCTAATTGTCTGAGCTTGGTGTGCTGCAGCGCTCACGACCGAAACGCGAAGCTGAGCACGAGCGGGAGTCCGTCTGGCTGATGGAAGAACAATCGAATCGGCAAAGCGGAGAAAGAGGTTTAGAGGACGAAGCACTGAGCTATATCGTCCAGCGCTATATCGATGTGTGAGGTAGTATTTGATATGACGATGCGACGATGACCGACAGGTGGACTGGTGGTGAGAGAGGAGAAAAGCTGTGAGGAGGTAGAGTCGCGAAGTCAGAAGCGACGGTTAAGGTAACGGTGGCTTGCCAAACTGTATTTGCGGCTCGGCCGCGGTTCCCTTGGAAGACAACGCAAAGCTTCTCAGCCCACTGACTTTCACGGTAGAACCACACAGACCAGAGACAGATGATCGATGTGACAAGCAACGAGCGCGCTGGGCTTGGGGGGAATATCCGACTAGCGGGTGTGCGTGACGGAGTGGAGCTTCCCATTTAAGGTCGAAGACTGGTGCAGGCGCATGCTCCACTCTTCCCGGCGCACGTCGGGAAGGAACGACCCACCTGCACAGTGACCTTGCATCCCAGAACCCAGAAAGCCACCTGCCTTCATGGCAACCGCAGCCTTGTTCGGGAGTAGTTGTTCCTCCCCGCATATTTCGGGAGATCGCCGTTACTGGATCGCAATATTTGAGTATCGACGAACCACAGCATCCAACGCCTATATGTTACCGATCGCTCCATTATAGACCACCATCTTGAGATCGCACTCACGAGCTGGCACATGTCTTGGTTGATAATTGCATAATGTCAAGGCTGACAGGCTGCATATAAGCACACGTGGAGGTCCTGACGGGATTTGTGCATCTCTGATGTCCTTGATTGATGCTTCAATCAGCTCACGTGCTTTGTTCGTACAAGCAGACACACAAGATTCCAGATTGGGAATGCACGGATCGTCTCAGTAGCTGAGCCATTGTGTTTATAGCCGAAGCAAGAATGAGGCTGTCTAATAGAAAAATCGATCTGTAACGCAAGTACTTCATCAGGTCATCTGTGCCGCGTCGTAAGACTGGCGGTATCTTGGACCCGTTCCACTACCATCTTCCGTGTTACTGCGACATTTACTCCACATTTTCCTTGCCTCTCAAATCACCACCCTGCTTCATCTTCTCGATCTTCTCCTGGCCCTCGATAAGTGGCTTCTGTAACACATCCTTAGTCTCATCCTCTGCGATATCAACGCCTGCACATTTCATGATGAACTGCGAAATTAAACCTTCCGCTTTCAAGCTGTTATTCGACAGGGCATGGTCGTCCCCTTCAAAGAACTTGATCTGCCTGTCGCCATCTCTCATCGAGTACCCGTACGAGTCGTACAAGTTCTGGGAGCACCTGGGACTCAAGGTCTTGTCTCCAGTACCGTGCAAGAGTAGAATCGGAGTGCCCTTACGACCAACCTCACGGATACCCTCGGTGTCTGCAGTTTGACTGGCGACTGTTGCGCATCCGACGACACGATCATCTTGGCCACCCACAGTGAATACGGGGGCTCCTCCGAAACTCCATCCAACAAGCACATACCGAGAGACGCCGTATCCGGTGTGCAGGTAGTCCATGGCTGCGAGTACGTCTGGGACGCAATACTTGTTTCTGGCTGGAACTCGGTAATCCATGCGTAGTACCGGTATGCCCTTCCTGAGGCTCGCGAGTTTGTCGGCCATGCTGAGATACATACTGCTCGGACCAACTACACCTCCGCCGGCTCCACTCAGAAGAATGGCGGCCGTCTTCTCGCGACCTTCTGATTGCTCTCTCCGGTAGTTTTGTGGCACATGTAGGAATCCTGGTACTTTGCCGTCGACTCCATCTTGAACCTTGATCTCGACTGGCTTTACGTTGCAGAGTTGCTTCTTCGCTGCTGAGAGCGCATCTACAGCGGGTGGATGCTCAAGTCCAGAGTAATCTGATACCCTTGCTGGGTGGTGGCCATCTGGCTTTTCTCCTGCCTGTGAAAGTGAAGTGTTGTTTGCCGACGCCATTCTGCCGATATTACTTCGAAGATTGTAGAGAAACTGGTTGACGATTGGGTAACGACTCATGTGAGAAGAAGAGACAAGAGAATAAACTTGAGATTGTACAAACCTTTATTCGAAGATGAACGGTCGAAGAAGAAGGAACTGTGAGGTTACAACCACCGTCAATATGATGTCAAACATGGGTTTGTACATGTGGTCAGTGTGGCAAACATAGTAGAGGCTTACTGGTCACTCGAACTACATCGCAATCACTTGCAACATCTAGAACAGCTTATCCCTGATCAGTGCCATCCGAATTCAGTGCCGCTCTTATTCACAGGGAACTTCTGCATCCTGCTGTATCGATACGTAGAAGTGCAGCGCGAGAGTATGGTCGAACACCGGCATATGCCGAAGCGCGGAGATTGATCGTCAAAGTCAAAACGTCGATCTACGGCTTCGATGCTTCGTTGATATGTCGCATCCACTTTAACCACGATTCATTGGTATTCTACATCCCGTTCACACGAGGAAAAGAGGCTCACTATTAATTGCACGCCGAAATCTTGACACAACCACAACCACGACGACACAATTCCCACCATGGAGACGCTCTCCAAGATCGCAGGCGTACAAGATGCCTCACAACACATGCAACCGGGCACATCAAAGAATGAACAACACTCAGTCCCCCAAGCCGATCTCGAAGCGCAGAATGCGCAACAGCTCACTCGACGGGCCTCACGCTCTTCTCTCCCTCTGGACCGCCGACCTTCGCGCAAGTCACTCCATTCAACCAACTCTGTCGCGCAAATAAATGAGGAGGTCCCACCCGTGCCCGGCATGCCACAGTACACGGCATCACGGTCTTCGCATGATGACAGACACTCTGCTACAGGCACCGCCGATGAAGACGAGATGGCTTGGGGTCCTACGCATCCTTGTTTCCCTCATCCGAATCCACACGTCTCGACCACGTCAGCCCTCTACAGGACAACGCGAATCATTAGGGTACAGCGCGACTGGTTGGTAGCGGGCGACTTGTACCCGGCGCTGCAGAACATGTACCCGGAGATTCTGGCCGAGTGGGTCAGCGAGAAGGAGTTCAGAGAGCTGATTGAGACGATCAATGGCATGCTCGAGAAGGCCTTCTCGCCGCTGACAACGAGGGCGGTGGTCGATGGATGGTTGAGCGTCTTGACCGGCTCGTTGTGGGATGATGCTGGGTTCGCTGGGAGCAAGGCGGGAGTCAAAAGGTTGGAGAAGTGGATGGATGCGTGGAACAAGAGGAAGCGGGAGCAGAACAATGAGGTCAGACTGGTGCCTCTGAGGAGGACTGGGTTCTTGAATCTGGATATCCAGATCCCGGATCCAGAAATCGATGTGCCGTTTGAAGACGGTCCGCAGCTTGCGGTTCCTGAGGCTGCGCACCTATGAGGGGAGAGAGGACGAGGAAGTCGGATTTTCACAAGCACGTAATGATACCCATTGAGCGATGCCGTAGTTTTCGATACATCATCTATTTACACTTTACACCATTTCTCATTCTCCGAGCCACTTCCTTCGTTCCTTCTGCCGGACCTCTTAATGCGGTACGTTCTGGTCGTGCGGTGCGCGCGACACGCTGACTCTACCGGAAGCTCGCGCTGCCAATTGCCGGCGGCATTGAGGCGGGTATCAATCGTATGCCAGTGACATGAGTGTCCGCTGATTCGAACTCGTTTGGTGACGTACAAGCCTTCTGTCAGCAACGCTTCATTTCTTCCCCTTGGCCACCCTCTTCTTAGGGAAAGCCATCTTGTTGGTCGTCTTTACCCGCTGCTTCTTCACAATGCGGTTCTTCTTTTCCTCCTTCTTTCGCTTCTCTGCCTTTCTTGCGCTCGTCCGCAGGGTCTTCTTCTCTGTGCCATCGACGTCCATGGTCGCGTCTGAAATCCCGGCAAGTCAGCCTCAGTCAGATAGAAAATATAAGCCAAATTCATGTTTCCTATCTTCAGGTGCCAAAGTTGACCATGAGATCTCCTCTGTCATCGAAGCCGGCAATGTCCGTCGCACAACCAAGAAAGTGGTAGAACAATTGCTCGCTGGCCACCCGCGCATTGTCTGCGTGATTTGTTGGTGACGGAAAGCTGTCAACGCAAAAGGTGGGCGGTGAAGGTGGCGGTGTTGGGAGTTGGGTAGTCTGCTGGGGAGAAAGCAACGACTCTGGGATAGGAAGTGAAAGAGAAGAGCGCGACGACGCACCATCAGCTGCGGGGCCAGTCTCTTTGTCTTCCACGTCCATGTCTTTTGCGTCTGTGTCGCTTGTTAGTTTTGAAATTACTCGACTAGATTTGCACAGAGTATCAGTACCTGTGGTTTCTTCCACGTCCATTTCTGGCCTCGGCGGCTTTGGCTGCGACGCCAACTCCATCAGCTTCTTGGAAAGTCGCTCTGCTCTCGCCTGTTCTGCTGGTCCGAAGACCTTCCTCTTGAGGGCTTTGCGGTTGGTCTTGATGACGCTGGCTCTTGAACTTTTGGCCATTTTGATTTCGGTATCTAGGAGAAAAGGATGAGTTGTTGTGATTCTCGGTGAAAAGAAAGCGGTCGGTAAAGTACTTGATGATCAAAAGCGGAAGAAAGAGCGGGATAGCGGGAAGTCCTGCACGGCAGGAACTAGTTAACTCGCACCTACTTTCATCAGTCATCCACCAAGCGGAGGAGATCAGCTGCCGACGCACAGTCGCAGTCATGTGCTTGCACAAGCCGAATACCTGTACATTCGCAATCAATTCGCTCGATTTCTAGTCATTCAAGAGTTTACATACATATCGAACAAACACGTGAGACGATTCAACGATCTTAGACGGGTGATAAATTTGGGCTGTAGAGCATCTGTGAGCGGTGAAAACGGGCTCGGCATCTCCCGTCCTTGGAGTAAGGTAGTTTGAAGCGGGAAACACGCGAGTCAAGTGATGATGTACTTTGGTCGTTCCCGATTCGTTTCAGCATGGAAGTGATAGTGACTTCTCCAGCGAGATGATGGCCGTACTTCTTCACAATGGCTGCCATATACTAGCTCAAAGGTCTTCTGAAAGCTACGAGTCGTCGCGGTATGCTTGTGGCCGCGCGGGGTATCGGGTCCTCCACGTAATGAAGAGGCTTGTCATTCACATTGAAAGTGAACTTTTCCGGCGACAGTGACGAGCACACGATCTTTGCGCTTCCCTCACCTCGCTTTCACAGACGATCTGATCAGTCCGATTGATGCATAAACTACGACCTGATCCCTCTAGTCAACTACCTCAAGAGTGTTCGCAACCTCGAACCTTTCACTCGGACCCTGAATCACTTTGATCCTCTGTCCGGCGGTTGCGATTGAAAGAGTCGGACCAAGGCTTCGCGCCTTCTCATCTGAAGAGATGAACTACAACATACCGCAGCGGCGGACTCAGATCGAGACGAGACTCAAGACGCTCACGAATCCCGTGTTGAAAGACATTCTCGGTCACTACAATCAGAATAAGACCGGCGTCAAAGCCACGCTCCAAGCACGCTTGATCTTTCTTGTGAACGACGCAATTCAGAACAACAACCTCAAGCAATTCGACGATCTGTCGTACATGATTTCCAACGGAGGAAAACCACCGCCCTCCTCGAGCAATCCACTCGCGAGCAGCAACAGCTCGACACCAGTCCCACCGAGTCCTCATGGACATATGCCGCCTGCAGGTTACGCCGGCCGGCCTACACTAACGCCATTAGGCGGTCAGCGGAATTATGGTCAGACGAGTAAGGTTTACGAAATGCAGGATCAGACCAAGACTGACGAGTCTAGCTCATCTGTCGTTCAAGCCAAGTGCCTTTTACAATGTCGAACAGGCCCTCACCCCAGTGACAGACCTTCCAGGTGAGCCGCTTCACCCGCGATATCGATGCACAAAAATACTAACACGGATGACGCAGAAATGCCGTCGAACAGGCATACAGTCAACCACCTGCTCACGTTGACCGACCCAGTCGTTGCGCAACTCAAGTCCAACCCGAGCTTCCGCATCATGTTATACTGCGCGACTTCGACGTTGCTGACTAACTATGAGCGTGTCGACGTCGCCTTCCCAAATCAGCTCGAGGTTCGCGTGAATCAAGAAGAGGTCAAGGCGAACTACAAAGGTCTCAAGAACAAGCCAGGCACCACGAAGCCAACCGACATTACCGATTTCGTGCGCAAGCTGGTGGGATACCAGAATCAATTGCAGATAACATATGCACTGACTTCCAAGGTACGGCCTCCTTTCCTATCATGTGTAGTTCGATCGCTAATTTGCATCTAGAAATTCTCGTTCGTGGTAAACCTCGTAAGGAAAAGCTCGGCAGAAGAGCTCACCGAAAGGATACGAAAAGGCAAGATCATTAGCAAAGACCATGTCCTCCGTGAGAGTAAGTGCGACATTCAGGGTTGCTTTCTAGACATCCTAACAATAGTGTAGTGAGGAGACAGGCTCAGGATGCAGACATAGTAGTCGAGTCTACGGTCATGTCTCTCAAAGATCCCATCTCGACTTTGCGAATCTCCATACCTTGCAGATCGACCGTCTGCGCCCACAACCAGTGCTTCGATGCATTGTGCTTCATACAGCTGCAGGAGCAGGCACCGACCTGGACTTGTCCAATCTGCAACAAATCCATCTCGTACGAAGCCCTGGTAGTTGATCAATACTTTCAGGATGTCCTGCAGCAGACGGATCAGTCGGTGAACAAGGTCACTATCGAGCCTGACGGAGAATGGAGAAAGATCGTCGAAGGCGAAGAGAACAGAGGTGGTCCCAACAAGGGCAGAGCCACCTATGACAACGACAGTGACGACGATCTCGTTGAGATCCCTTCAGAAGAGCCTAGAGTGGCCCAAATCAAGAATGAGCCGCAGTCAGCGACACCTGGATTCGCGCAACACACACCACCGCTGTCTTCTCGTGAGCCGTCGATCTCGAACGCTTCTGCCACGCGCCCTGGCCACGGTCAAGCCAACGGCTTCAAACGACCATCATCTGCTGTTGTTGATCTAACACTCTCCGATGACGATGACGAGCCCCCAAGACAAGCAAAGCGCACTTTTCCGGCTCGACCAGCAGCTTACAACACGCCGGCCAGTATGTCCGAGCCAAAGGCTTCCGAAATTTCCAATCACCCTCAGAATCAGGACATGAATCAGAATCAGGCTACACCTCGCTTTGGTTCAGTATCACAGCCGAACAATCCTTACAGCCGAATTCAGCTGCCGCGTCCAATGCAGATGCCTCAGTCTGGATATGGTCAATCGCCCAACATATCAAACAACACTCTGAACAACGGTCACCGTCTGCCATTCCCGTCTGGCGGTCAAAACTACCCATTCGGTGGTGGAAACTTTCCTGGACCAAACGGCAACTTCAACGGAAGTCACAGCCCAACATAGCCTGTTTATCACAGGATCTGATATGGCTTATGCTGGCCATCTTTCACAGTCAAGCTCTCTTGACTTTCTCTACTGCGTATTTACAAAGAGCATGGAGTTGGGGTCCTCTCTTTCTTCCCGGGCAGGAACGCCGGGATTTTACTCGATTTATGATGGGAAAAGCATGGCGTTATCTTGAAGGGCGCATGAATAGGAATGATACCATGACAAGGTGATAGGGTGGAACACTGCTCTTAGCGATGTACAGGTTTACATATTCAGGGCATGGCAGCCAGCCACCACGGGAGGCAACGCGTTTCTCGGAGTCGCATCCGGATGAATGAAGTCACATCTTCGTAAGCAAGTCTACGTAAGTATGAGCTGATATAAATCAATGGCACTTGCCAGTCCAAACACGTGATACAACGCACACGTCAGCATCGTGCTTTGTTCCAGTCGCCTGGGTGGTGTGATAAAACATGTGAAATATACAGTACCGTTATATCCGAGCTTATTTCGCGTCATCTCCTGTTTTGACCCGGTGTCGGGACGGCAAAAAGAGGAAGGCGCGCTAGCGCGACCCTGGAGTTCATCTCAACAAGTCAATTCGTTCCTTCCACGTTCATTCTTTTAAGGGTCCTCGGCGAACTAGACGCGCCAAGCAGGTCCGCTGCCCCACTTTGACATGTTTCTCGCGAATGAGAGTTGCCTCTAGCAGTCGCGGTTTCCGCAATCAATCGTACGACAATTTTTGTGCGCCGCGAATGTCGGCTTGTTAAGGTATTCATGTGAACGCCGCCTCTCCAAGGCGCTTTGACGCTCGCGTTCTTGAAGATACCTTATCACTGTGTAGAAGCTCGCCTTGAATCTTTCTATAACCTACCCACTACTTCAAAATCACTAATATAACGACAAGTCACTGGAATTACCAACCATGGATGTCGTACTCGAGGTCTTCGACACAATCGTGTTCGACCGCTTATACGCGAACTTATTACCACTCACACCGGCCCAGAGGACATGGTCTGCCGTCGACAGTCTTATCACAGAGCCAAATGCAACATGGGCGAGCATGAGAGAAATGCCAATGCCGGCATACACATTCAAGGCGGCCAGTCAATATCTTTCTCTCGAGCCAAGCTCGTTCGCGTACATGAGCCAGATGCCTAGAGACAACGCCATTCGCCAGGGAATTAGTCTCTTCCTGATCACTTGG
>Ga0268246_10000314_pt1 | contig 23244 bp, 21 predicted proteins | sample AgamicOrSfe_FD_200242 | JGI IMG/M metagenome (GOLD analysis project Ga0268246, IMG submission 200242) | Agave microbial communities from Guanajuato, Mexico - Or.Sf.e (v2) (version 2) | ecosystem: Host-associated > Plants > Phyllosphere > Phylloplane/Leaf | place: Guanajuato, Mexico | collected...
AGTGGAGGGTATATGGCTGCGATTCTTTTCGAAGGTGTTCGTCACACAGAGCTTGAAGTAGATTGGGCGCGCTGGTTGGGAAAGGCAGACAAGGGGCAGTGGGCAGTGGGCAGGATTAGAAATGCAGTGGCTCGAGCTGCTTCTGGCCAGAAATAGGGGTCCACCGCTGTCGTCTGGTCTGATATCAATCGCGCCCGATGACTTCTTGACCTCACCGACATCGTCATATAGTCTTATTGACTCTCTTGGCAGGAAGGGAATGACCCTATCGACCTAGGCATACATGTCGCGCTCGCCCATGAGATGTCGCGAGATATCTTGCAGGTACAATGCGTGGTGCAGACCATTGCCTGGTGGCGGCTCCTCCTATGCTGTCTCAAGACCGTCTCACATATTCCACCCGCCTTGCTAGCCAACAACTTACTGAGACACCAGTGATCCCGCCACTCTCGCCACGTCTGAACACCACTGTCCAGTCGCCCGGCGCAGGCGCGTCCATACTACGCATGCAGGCAAGTAGCCACACATCGTGGCCCATATACCGCATCAAGTACATAGGACCTTTTCCTAAGAAGCCATCGAAAGACCCATACATGATACCTCCCTCACCAGTACATGTGAACGTGCTGTCACTCTCTTCGCATCGATATTGGCCAGCATAGCCAGCTTTCCGTAACGTGCTGAGTTCAGACTCGGCAGGCTTTGCAATGCGCTTGGCTTGGTATTTCCTGTTATGCCCTGAGCGTGTCACAGTCAGAGTGTCTCCCTCGATGCTAGCCGTCATGCCACGACATTCAGCGTGTTTATCGTCCTCCATCTGCATCTTCTCGCCGAAGATCATCAGCTCGCCTTTCTCCGAAAAGTTGACAATGACCATCAGTTGTGTTTCCTCGTCCAAGAAGCTACCCTTCCACTCCTCTGCTGGCTTAGCTGGACCTGCTTTCGTGTCTTCTGTGGCGAGTATCTTCCTGGTGATAAGCTCGGCTGCGGCTTGAGATACTTGCTCATGATTGAACATGACCACGACAGAGAAGTGCTCGGACGGGACGTGAAGACGATGAAGCCTGAAGCCACGAAGGGCACCGCCATGTCCTATCGTCGTTTTCCCAGCTACGTCAGCACGCACCAGCCCAAAGCCATATGGTGCTGGCGAGCCGTTCTTGTAGGTCTGAGGCTCTGCAATCATGCTGTATGCGCTTGTCTTGTCCTCCCAGCTTTTCTCGAGATACCTTTCATAAGCGATCATATCATCTAGAGACGCTACAATCCCAGCGTCTCCTGACCATTCTATGCCGTTGTCTGCCGGTACATAGCCAACCTTCTCGTTACCTTCATAGCCAACAATTGGTAGTGGTGGCCCACGCGTATTAGGCTTCAATGATGCTGTCTTCATGCCCGCAGGGATGAACACTCGCTCAGCCAGCAACTGCTCCAGGGAGTGCCCCGAGATCGTTTCCACCAGCCTGGCCAAGACGTGGAAGTTGACATTCGAGTACGAGAACTCTGTTCCTGGGGCAAAGTGGAACGACTTCGTCCTCTCCAGTGCCTGTGGAGCGTCGTAAGCAATGGAGAACGGCTCTTCTGGTCTCGCGCCCCACAGAACAGTCATGGCCCAGTAGTCACGAATGCCAGATTGCATATTATATAGGTGGGCAATCGTGAGCTCGCCATCGACGTGGTTCATGAGCTGGGGCATTTTACGCCCGAGCTCAGTCGTCAATTGCTGAAAAACATCGCCGGACGTCTTGGCCATGTGCGGCGTAGGGTTCTGCTTCAGGCTGGCGATGACCAGGCAAAGAAATTGCTTGGATATGGAACAGATGGGCATGAGTGTGGCCGAGGTCATGGGGATACGGCGGTCGAGATCTGGGATACATGTTAGTCTACAGTCGCAGATCAAGTGTCTACAGAATTTTCAGGCAGAGTGCCGTAGATAACCTGCTTAGACGTATGGATCCGCACAGGTCTCACTACGGACATGAATCCATTTGACTGACCTGCATAACCCCATGTCTTGATCTCCGTCTCGCCTTTGTGGTTGACCACAGCACAAGCGCCACCTGGGCCGCGGAAGAGGCTAGGGACGCTGTCGAGTACGTTGCTCTTGTTCGACATGGCTACCAACATGATATTGCTATTATTGATACAAGTGTTATTACCTTGTGGGTGTGTGGCAGTCAGTGATTTGATAGCGCAGGGGACGTAAGAGGATCAAGAAAGAGTGGAACAGCTGCAAGCACCACCTGCCCGTTTTGGATCGATTTCTTGCCACGCCACTCCAAGACTCAAGTTGCCGACACTGTGCTGCTACCCAGCAGAACACACAACGAAGCGCGAAGCACACGCCCGCGATCCCAGCATGGGGATCAACACCTACGACTACGTAGCGATAGGCTGCATACAGTCTCCGAAAGGGGCGAGAACCCAGACACAGTGGCGCGGTAGTGGAAACACATGTTCAGAGGAGCACTACTCCTAACAAGAGACGGGAGTTTAGGGCATCCTCCACTATGTTAAACACTCTCTGTAGCAGATGTTGATGAAGTGAGATTTGCTGATACACCGCCACCATATCTTCACCGCTAAACTCCCTATAGCCCTATCCTTTTGTTCAGCCCGTAGCACGTAGCACGTATCGGCAGCCTCAAACGCCGTTGATAGCACTTATTACAGTTTTCGTTCTCATCATCCACCTGTACACATACAGACGCCAGCATAACCAAGCACGTGTACACAGAGCGTTGCTGTGCATGTCGTCTAGGCGCGGCCACCTGCACGGCCTCCTCGCTTGCCACCCTTCACCTTTGCTCCTGCAACTTCCCAACCATCACCCTCAACAGCCTCAGCGCCAGCTTCACCATCCACAGCAGCGACTTGCGGCACGTCAAGCTCGGGGTTCTTTCTTGCAGCGTCATCATTTGTTCCATTAGTTTCGTTTTCCGTTCCAGTCGCAGCTTCGTCGCCATTCTCCTGATCATTTAGGCGCTGGAGAATCTGGAAGTTTCGTGGCTTCGAGTCGGCATCGAGGCCCTCCGGACCACCTTGAGCAGGTCTCTGTGGTCTGTTGGTGCCATTTGGCGATGTGACCTTCTCTCTTGGCTCTCTTGCGTCTCTGGGCTCCCTGGGCTCCCTCAGTTGAGTTGCCTGTTTTTCAATCTTTTCAGCTTTCTCGGCAGCACGCTTCTCGGCGGCTATCTTGTCTTCCTCCTCTTTCTGCGCACGCTGAGCGATGCGCTTCTCTTCGATCGCCTTGTCGCGTGCAGTGGTATCAATAGGACGTGCCGCGCCAAATGGACTAGCCTTGGCATCAGATGCCGGGGCGTTACTGTCAGCTTGAGGGGCTTCAGACACGGTGCGCTTCGATAAGTTGAGTCTCTGTCGTGTGGCCGGAACAGCTGGAGCGGCCGCGGCAGGTGACGAGGGCACACTCGCGTCCGGTGTAGCAGTGGCAGATGGTGTAGGCGCATCTGGCCTCATCTTGGTGCGCCACTGGGAGTCCTGCTCTGCAGCAGTAGGCTCACGCTCAGGAATAGCCGGCCTCTCGGATCGTGACGGCCTTGGAGCCTGGAAGGCGCCAGGCTCACGGCCCTCACCCCAAGAAGCTGGAGAGCCACGGCGGTCGAACGACATCTCGCTGCGCCTGGCATCCCCACCACCTTCCATCCGTGCTGATGGTGGCCCTGATGTTGACGGCGACATTGGCCCTTTTCGCTCCCAGTTGCTAAAGTCTCTCTGTTTCCCATCACCCTCACCACCAAACTGGTCACCTCTCCTACTCGAGGATCTTTCGCCGTTGAAATCGGAGCCCATTTCTCTTCCTGAGCCGAAGCTGCGTTCCGCACCAAAACTGCGATCAGACGGCCGTCTTTCGTTTGCTGGGAGTGATGGTAGAGGACCCTTTCGAGTCCAGTCGTTCAACTCTCGAGTCTCACCTCGGTCCTTGGCTGGACATCTAAATCAGGGCTGTTTACCAATCGTCCAATGAATCAACTTACGAGGTTCTGCGATGCTGATCCTGACATTCCTGGCTTGAAATTGAGTGTTGTTGAGCTCCAAGGCTTTCTTCAGTCCCTCGACCGAGCCGAACTCGACATAGCCAAATCCCTTAGGCTTGCGATCCAACTTGTCCTCCACAATGCGCACGTTGGTGACTGAGCATGCGCTGAAGAAGTCCTGAATATCGCTCGTTGTAACGTCGAATGACAGATTTCCGAGATGTGCTGTGTATGGAGGTTTCGTGGGCATGGGTAGGGATTCACGGGTTGCGTAGTTTCGTTCTGTCGAGTTAGCCATTATGACCTCCGCACGATGCAAGGTCTCCGTACCTCCACCACCGAAGTCGCGGTCGCCTCCAAAGCTCGGCTTCGAGTATTCGCGGCGTTCACTTCCATATCCACTTCTTGTTTCTTTGATTTCGTCAGCATGCAATTCTTGAGACTACTCGGTGATTACGCACCGGCTATGAAAATGGTCAGCGCTATTGCAGGACATCACTCAGATCGAAACTTACAAGGCATCGGCATGTCGTCCATTTCGTCGGCCCAGGAAGTTGTACCGCCTGCGCCATAGTCTGGTCATCATCAGTCAAAGTCTGACTCGCATCGAGGCGCACTGCTTCTTACTGTCGTCGCCGAGGAAAGCCCCGAGGGACATCTTCTCTTGCTTCTTCTTGGGAGCTGGCGCAGAACCGTCTGATTAGTGCACGATCCTGACTAGAGCCACGCGGGCTTGGAGAGAGTCTCGTCATACCCATGATTGCGGTTAGGTCGGTCTAGAAAGGTCTGACCGAGAGAAACAGTGTACGTGACGTAGTTGAATGTTTTAGATGTGTTTGCGAAAATGAGAGAGTGGTTGAAAGAGATCGATCTTCGTGGGGGTGGATGTCACGTGATTCAAACTATCTGATCACTTTGGACGACCGAGCAGCCTTGCGCGTGGAATACGCATCAAGGCATTCAAGGCAGGTCCTTGCTCGAGTTCTCGACCATCTGGACTTCACGATCCCTCATCACGACCACTGCTTCCCCCCAATCCTCCTCCACTCACTGAAGAGGTCGCGCGACCGTTCCTCGTCCTACGCGACAGCATCAACCCTCGCCGGCATCTTATCCTCGGGTCTCTCTCCGGAATTGCCGTCTTTAAGCGAGCTTCAAAAGTCAAAAGAGTCGGCCTACTATCTCATCCTATACCATCTCATGTTTGAAGCAGCCAGTCTAGCTTAGCAGGAGTCATCAATGCTGCGTAGCTCGAACGATGATGTTGGAGAAGGAGCTCGGGCAGTACAGAATCTAAGGCACATCTCCACGTACATGGCTAGCTCCTCCGCATGGCCATGATCAACTTGTCCTTCGTCGCAGGAGTCGTGACTATCTTCTACCTATCTACGCTCTTCTGTTTCGCCGTCTTACGCATATTCACTGGCATCTCCATCCAGCGCATCGGTTTCACAGGCTTGCGCCGAATCAAGTTCTCCCCAAAAGATGGCATTAGACTCGAGATTCGAGGTCTAAGTGTACAAATACACAGGCCAACATTCGCGCAACCTACTTGGGCCAGCTTGGTAGTCACCGAATTGCGCCTGACATTCGATCTTGCCAAGCTTCGCCGGCCACACCCCAAGACAGATGCGCACGCTCACAACAATCCCCAGCTGAACGCGCGTAATGGCGTGTCAGGCGCCCATGACGAAGCATCTCCCGCCTCAGCAAGCCGTAATGTCTGGATACAGTTGTCAGCGGCAAAGGATCAAATTAAACGCCTTCAGAGCAAGATATCGTGGTTGCGTCTGGTAGACATAGTGGCTAATAGGACCTCTGTCGTGATAGTCGGCGTTGGCGCATTCGAAGTTGGCACCTTTGGGCTCCAAGTTGATACCAGAAAGACTACTGTTGACAGAAGTAGACTCTTTCACCACACTCCGAGACAAAAAGAGCAAGTACCTGCAGAGTGGACTCTAGTCTTTCGCACAATCTCTTTTGTCCCACTCGGGCAGGAACCGGAAGAGCTTCTAGATCATGGAGTGTTGAACATTCACGGGTTTCTGAACCCGAAAGTTGCCGGCCTTCGAGATGCTTCGCTGTCTATCAAGGTCGGCCGACTCAACCTCCCTTATGATATCTTGAACGATGCACTGGCCAGGATTAAAGCACAGCAAGCCTCATCCACGTCCATTCGCAAATCTGCACTGGATCCCGTCATGAACTCTCAGAGCTCACCCCAAGAAGCACTTCTTGCTATACTCGAAGATGCGAAGGACTTCCTCAGCTCGATGATACATGGCATTCGTGATATCTCTGTCTTGATTGCTTTTGTTGGTACATCAATGAGAGTGGAATACGTGCGCCCTGCTGGTAAGCCTTTGTATTTGAATATGAGCATGCGGGAGATTGGTCTCGACATCTACAGGCTCGATCCTTCTACTCCAGCCCATTCCATGTACTTCGCGCGAAATGACGTGGCACATCAGGCACTACTATCCGCCCTAGCCTTTTCTCTGGGAATTGACGATGCACATAGTCATCCCGAAAGACTAGTCTATGTGCCAATGACAACTGCAACCTTAAGGACGACGTTTCCGGGAAAGCTAATCGAGTATGCAAAGAAGAAAGGCAACCTGGAGCTCAATACAAACGTTCTGCTTGCGAACTTGGTCATCACTTCCCCGTCGATTGACCTTGATCCAGCGCATCTTCCAATTTTACTAGCAGTACCAATGAATAGGAAGAGATCACCGACAACTCAATCGAAGCGACCATTCGGTGCGGCGTATCAGCTACTTCCCAAGCTGAGCACCAAACTCTTGATTCACGAGCCTGTCGTCAGAATTGCCATTCCTCCTATACATGACGTGGGTGGTGCAGATAGCTTCGACTTTGATCTGGTTATCTCTGCCATATCCTCCATATCCATTGACATTGATGCGTCACACTCCGCTAGCGAACAACGTCGTTACGCTGTCCTGACGAGTATGCGTGTGATCTCGCACAGATTATACTACCAAACACGGACGAAACACACTCAAGATCTCATGGTGCTTGATAGCTTGGAGCTCAAATCGCAAGTTACATCAGCGCCAGCAATCTCGGTAACAATATCTGGCAGTATGCATACGTTGTCTTGTTTCATGGTCAGACCAGAAATGAGCGAAGCTTTACGCAAGATCCTCATGCAGCTGCGATCTGATGTAGTCTCAGAAAAGATTGGACACTCGAAGTCGTCGCACAGCCCTAATACAGTCCGAGCACTTCCGGTTTGGCTCGAGCACGTTGAGCTTCAGGCGCATGAACTTATGATTGAGATAGCTGGGGTTGATAAACAGCTGTCGCAAATGAGCCGTGGCGTGGCTCTTCATCTCGAGTCCTGGTCTATTGATTATAAAGCACACAAAGAAGATCGAACGCCGAAAAGGCCGACCACAACGCGGCGACGCAACAGAAGCCAATCTGTTTTACTCGAAGACGAGATGCAAAGAGCAGCCCTACCCAAAAGTACTACAAACGCCCTTGTGAAGCCGTCCAGCGACGGTAGAAGAGTCACTGTGCACCTCAAAACGTTCGAGGCTTTTGTCATCGAGGACATGGATGTTTGGGAAGTCAAGCCTTTCCTATCCGTGCCCAGGGCCGAGGTGGCGCTGACCACGCTACACGATAGTCACGGCCCTATATCTCACGTCAACTGCTACATCAAAGCTGTCTACTTAGATTACTCGCTCTTTCGCCACTACGCCTCGGGTGTCGCAATCTCCGTCCTCTCCCAGCTGATCAACAGGAGACTGAAACACACACCCAGTGGTCCACCTTCACGTATAGTGGTTGATCCGGAGCGCAAACCGAAGGACTCCAAAGTGGTGATTACGGAGTTGGACGAATACCTAGCGCTTGATGTGAGGCTACCATTCATCCAGGTCAAGGCGCAGTTGCCTGCAGAGCCTGCAATGATGTTACATCTGGAAGGCTTGGAGGCTGGGCGACATCGTTTTGCGCATCCTCATGCACATGGCACCCACGCCCGGCTGTATGCTCAGAGTCCTACAGTGAAAAAGGCCTGGTCCCGTGTGATCAGCGTGAAGGCGCCGCGTATTGACATGCGCACTATGAATCGTGTACACAATGGTGTTACTACCATGGAGAAGTCAATCGACTTTGCCTCTGATGCCATCCGAGTGGGCATTCCACATCAACTGATCGTCCATCACATCTTCGATAACATTGCAAACACTCTAAAGGCGGTCAAGCAGTTGCATCATCGTTTCGTTTCTGAATCTGATGAATACATTCTGGCAAAGGAACCCGAAGGCGCGAAAAATGTACCAAGGGTAACTATCAGGACACACGTCTTCCTGTTTGAGATTGAAGACGGACCTTTCGAATGGAAGCTCGGCTGTATTTATCGTACTGGTCTTATTGAGCAGAAACAAAGGCTTGCTCGAGAAGAGGCTTTCAAGCTCAAGGCAGAAAAGATAGCAAATGCAAAGCACGGGTCTCAGCCAGACGCGGCATACAAGAACAGCCCCCGACGTTCTCAGGATAGGGGCAGAAACTACTCGCCGGATACTAGAGCGAGATCTCCACAACGCACGCATTCATCCACTTCAAGAGATCGGACTGGTAGATCACCTACACGAACTAGTAGACCCAGCTACGGCTTGCGCTACGATAAACGTGGCACATGCGATATTACATCAGAAGCGCGTACCAGTACGCAGCGTGCCTGGGAGAAGTTACAAAATTATAACGCGCAAAGCTGGAAGAAGAGAATCGACAGTGCGATCGAGTTTCAGACTACAGCTGTCCGTGACGTGCGTACTCTTCTTTGGGGTATTGACAGTTCCAATCACGAGGGTTATCATGGGGAAACCATTTTGAAACTGCCTCAACGGCCTGCTCTCATGCAAATCCTCATGAGTGATCTTCACATGACCATTGACAAGCCTAGCTTTCCACTAAGTCACCTGCCAGACTTCATGCATGACGTGGGCAAAGGTTTACCGAAGAATACCGAGTATTCCCTGCTGGTTCCAATGAATTGGAACTTCGAGATGGGCGAGACACGGATGGCACTTCGTGATTATCCTCTACCACTATTACATATCCCAGCAATACAGCCAGGTCAATCGCCACGACTGCCTGCATGGTCTCTGAAGACAAACTTTGTGATTGCAGAAGAATTCAGAGATTACAAGTCCACGAAAGACCTGAATGTCATCGTCATACCTCCCGAAAAGATGGGCTCCGATAAGCATTCTCGTGGATTCGCCATTGATGTGCGGCGTACTGTCTCTCCTGTCAAGACTTACTCGGACATGAAGATCGAAGTGAACACGTCTCGAGACTCTCGATTTTCGTGGGGTGCTTCATATCAGGCGGCCATACAAGACATGATGCAGGTCATCGAAGGCTTCAGTAAGCCGCAGCTGGATCCGTCCGAGCGTGTAGGTTTCTGGGACAAGATCAGGCTGAGCTTTCATTCTCGTGTCAGCGCAAGTTGGAAGGGCGACGGAGATGTTCACCTGGTTCTCAAAGGTGGGCGATATTGCTATGTACGGCCCGAAAACTATTGCTAACGTATAAGCAGGTACTCGCGATCCATATGTCGTGGTCGATCACGGAGCTGGTCTGATCATGATCTGGCGAAATGGTGTGCAGTGGAATATCGGTCAAGACCCGGACCCTCGTGCATTTATGACAGTCGATGCCGGTGATTTTGTACTTGCGGTACCTGATTTCAGTCATTACGCCCGTGCAGCACCAGACATGGCTGTCGCAGAGGCATCGGAGCATGCCATCACATCCTTCCAGCACGAACTAAAACTGAAGAAAGTGGTCATGAAGCTTTCAGGAAAGGTAAGGTGGCAGGTGGGCATGGTCTTCGAGCGAGATCTCGACAATGGGAGGAGGTCATTCGACTTCATACCACATTACGACGTGACTCTGAGGAATCCCGTCCATATCAAAGACCTAGAAAGCCAGGTAAGCTAATACGCGTGTGTGAGTTCAATCGCAAGACTGACTCCTTTCTAGGACTCTTACGATGCCTTCGCTGGGTTCCGGAGCAATCACATCCACATGTCTATTGCAGTCGTGGCACCTTCAGACCGGGAGTGGTCTATCAGCAATCCTACAACGTCCAAGAATTACAACTCTGTGCATCTGACACCTCGATTCTTCACACACTTCTATGCTTGGTGGAGCATGTTCTCAGGAGCAATGTCACTGCCCGTCCATCAAGGACGACTCTTCCCTGGGAGCGGAGCCTCGGGCAAGAAGTTCGGCCGTCATCTTGCGACACTCAAATACAGCTTGCTACTGGCACCGCTGTACGTGTCGCATGTCTACAAACACAAAGATGCTGATGAATGGGCCGAGGATGTTGTTTCTGCTACTGGGCTGAAAGTACGTCTAGATAGCTTCATGCTGGATTTGCACATGAGAAGAGAGGAATTCACTTCCGAGGTTAAAGGCTTGAACAAAGTCGTGAAAACAAGTGGCATGCGAATCAATCAAACCCTACTTGACCTAAGCGGAGCTGATATCAGAGCGGTGTCTGCCTCACTGACCGGGACCAGTACCGATTCTGTCCGTCATGCTACCAATGAGGAGATAAGAAACTACACAGAAACTCCGCAAGTCGTAAATTTGTCCGACATCCATATACCAGACGACGACTATAGCTGGGTCGATGCAGATGACTTCGTGGAGATTTCTTGGACTCTGCCCGTATCGCGAGCACCACGCACAGAGATCCTTCCGCTTGCGTATGCACCACGCTTCACATATCGAAGGCAGACTGATCATGCGGACAACATACACGGTGACAAGGATCGGCACAGCCCGTTCGGCAACGAGCATACGCATCATTGTGTCATGTCATCAGGCAACGATCCTCGCCAGGTTCAGATTGGCCTAATCAAGGAGCGCCTCGATAACATTGACAAGTTATTGGAGCTTCACAAACGTTCAATGGACGATCAAGAACTTGAGGCAGTCAAGGAGGCTGACGTACGTCATCTTGAAAGAGAAAAGCTTGAAGAGCTGCGTGAGAATGGGATCATCTTGAATAACAAGAAAACATTCCTGCGAAGAATGCTAAATGAGCTACAACAGAAGATGGAACTTACACCTTTGAGACCGTCGGACAGTGCTGACTCCGCGCCACGGCCCAAGCATCATCACAATCATGACAACCACAATGGCTACAATGGACACTTCAGCAATGATATTGACCCGCAAGGCATCGATCTTTCGAGTCTGCCAGATTATGTTAGCGACTTCAATAACAGGTTCGTCGTGCACAACGCACAAATCAAGTGGAATAATTCTCTGCGCAACATCATGCTTCGGTATATCCACCAAGTCAGTCAAAGGAGAGGATTCGTATACTACACGTCTCGAAGAGCTGTGAAGTTCATTCTGGACATTATCGACGACCAGCAAAAGGCGAAACAAAAGACAGATAGTCCGGTGAAAGACGCGAATCCAGCGGAAACGCCTCAGTCAGCAACGGCCGATGAGGATGAGGAGCTTGATATCCAGTCAAGAATCAATGAGCTTCTTTCAGATGCAAACAAGTTTGTTGATGCCAAAGACACCGACGAAGCTAATGGAAATCGAAAACAAAGCACAGCAGAAACTGCGGAGAACGATGTGTCTCACCACTTCATGGCACAGAACTCGTACCATGTTCGCCTAATCGCACCTCAAATTCAGCTTCAAAGTGAAAAGAATACTAAGGCCGTTGTACTTGTCACAGCCCGAGGTATGCGCCTGAAAGTCCTCCAGATTATGGATAAGGACCGCATCCACGACGATGTCAGCGGCTTGGTGCAGACTCGGTTCGCGGCTGAAATGGATAACATGCAATTCTTTGCTACGACCAAGAAGTCCTTGTCGGCACAATTTCTCAGGTTATTTGCCGGCCATCATTACGGCGCAGCGGCAGGATCAGCATGGCCGCCATGGGCTCCAATCGAGGCAATGTTCGACTTCAGTGTGCAGACGTATGGTTTCCAGCGAGTCGTGCAGCGCACTTCAGCAAGCCTTCGATACGACAAATACAACAACCTGCGGCTCAAGTATAATGACAGTGTGAACAGCAACGACCCGAAGCGTCCAGACGGCACAGTCGATGCCGAGAGTAGAATGGATCATCTCTGGGTAGACTTCCCTCATCTTAGAGCTATCTGCGACTCGACTCAGTATTATGCTATCTACGTTATTATCCTCGATCTGCTGATGTGGAGTGAGCCTCTTGAGAAGACAAGGCACGAACGTCTCGAGAAGATCATGCTCGCATCAGACTTCAGTGATCTGACCGGCGCACCGGAACTGGTAACAAAGCTCCAGCATCGGATCCGCAATCTCAACGAGATCAAGACACATTTCCACGTCCACGAATCGCAAATGGATCGCCAAGGCTGGCAAGATCGTATAGCTCTTGAGCAGGACCTGGCTGGATGTGAAGAGGAACTGTTCTTCATCATGAAAGCAATCACTACTGCACAGCAGAAAGTCGAAGAAAGGGTAGAAGGCGCTGCCAATGCTGGAATCATGAAGTGGTTCCTGTCTGCGTCAGAGATCGTCTGGCATTTGACAAAGGATGCGGATAAGCCACTTGCAGAGTTCCAGCTCAATCATGCAACTTACGAGCGAATTGATAACAGCGACGGATCCAACCTGAACGTGGTCGAGATCGACCGGCTATACGGAGTATCCTTACTACCGAACTCTATCTATCCTGAGATAATTGCTGCGCATTCGAATCACCCTGACGGTCAACTTTCCGCAGAAAAGATGTTACAAATTCGTTGGCTCAAGCTGGAGGCAATCGCTGGTATCAATGTGGTTGACCATTTCGAAGTTAACCTACACCCGCTCCGCATTCAATTAGAGTATGAGACTGGCAAGCAACTCTTCGGCTATGTGTTCCCTGGGATGGATGGGACTGACGATAGTGCCTCGCCTCTTCTTGTGAGAAACAAACTGCCATCACCGGAAGAGATTCTTGATGAGCAGGAAATGGACGACGCGAATCGTGCACGTAATCGAGCAGCCTCGATCGAGAAGGCGAATACGGATCTCGAGGCCATGCCTGGAATGGCGACAGGCGCAGGCTTGTTGCAGTATAGGTTGCAACCCACGTTCAAGTTGCCAGATCGTCAAAAGCAGGCATCAGCCCCAAGTTTGGCAAAGTCCAAGCCGTCCAATAAGCATCTTGAGGTCGGAAATGGTCATCGATCCGTCTTCTCCAAGATGAATGGCTCCATGACCTCGCTCAGCAATCTCAAAGCTAAACCCGCACCACAAGCATCAATGGATAACATAAGTATCACCTCTCGCGGCCGTGCCAGCTCTACATTCAGCGGTACGAGCGTACCTCATGCAAAGGAACATGGTATACTGAAACGCTTCGGAATTGGTAAATCAAGCCGCCGCTCCGAGAGTTCAGACTCGCGAGCGGAGACGAGAAAGGATTCTAAGTTGGAACTGGCCAAGAAAGACAAGAAAGACAAGGATCTCAAGAATAAGGACGACCTGACACAAATGCTGAACAGAGCGTCCAACTACATGACACTCGCCTATGTCAAGATACCCAGTGTCGTCCTCTGTCTCAGCTACAAAGGCAAAGGCCACCGCAACTTCGAGGATGTCCACAGCCTTGTCTTCCGCATGCCCACGCTCGAATACCGCAACAAGACGTGGTCAAATCTAGATCTTGCGCTTTCATTGAAGAAGGACGTCATTCGAGCACTCATATCACATACTGGTGCTATCATCGGGAATAAGATCATGCACCATAAGCCGGGGAAGAGTCAAGTGAACCGCCTGCAAGAGCTTGCACGTTCGTCTGTGGTCATGTCGAGCAACGAGATTGCTCGCGTTAACAGCTCTGCTGCGAACAGTATTCTGCCTGATGACATCGACGAGGAGTACTATTCAGAACTCGGAAGCCATGGTGATAATCTCTTCCAGACGAGGTCAATCGCGTCCACGGACGCGTCCGAGTCCTTAGATGGGTATGGGGAGCGCCCTCGCTTGGCATCGCATCTGTCTAGCCTGACTATGAAGACGAGAGACAGTAATCCTGCCGAGGCAGTCAAGGACAAGGTCATGCAAGGTCTGTCGGCAGTGGCGCATATTGGGAGAAGAAGAGATACCATCACATCGGAAAGGTCATCGGAAAGGCCGAAGACATCCGACCGGGACGATGCTGAAGAGGGTACATTGCGAAGAGGAGGGGGGATACTGCGGAAAAAGCTTCTGGGGGCGCTGGATCGGACGTAAGTTGGGCATGGTCAAAGGCGTATGATAGGGTGTACATATTACGAGATTAGGCTGGAGGGCATGAAGGGGAAAGGGAAGAATGGAGGCTTGGATCTGGATGTATCATAGTTTGTGTTTCGAATGGAGGTTCAGGTTCTTGGGTCTGGTGGTGTCTACATCACGAGATAATTTCGAAACACCACTGCTTCTAGTATCTGTGAGCTAGCATTCAAGACTGTTAGTGTAAGAATACACTGATACTGCTGTCATTCGATTTCACTATGCGACTACCCTCCCAAAGAGGCGTGGTGGAGGTCGGTCGCGGAGTTGCGGAGTCTCCGCATTCAGTCAGGGGTCAGGGTCCAAGTCACCTTGATCGACACTCCATTGAAACAGCCGACGATCTCGACAACACACCTGCGTCGACGATACTGTCAGAGTGAGGAAGTGGCCTGCTGGTGCTTGACTGTACGGCTCTTCATTATTCTGTCGATCTGTAGTCTGGAGAGTGCCGTTCCAACAGCTCATCCTCTCTCGCCTAGCACCGTCCCTCGCTTCATCCTCACTGCTTCTACTAGAACCGCAGTGACACCACGTCCATAACGACGTAAACGAGGACGAGGACGACCTTCCTCACCAAATCGACCGTGACGAAAAGTACAAACGAGCAATCTCAAGCTACGGACGACGCCAAGATATCACGATCCCAACCAGCAAGCATGATCCAAGACTTCCCTCGATGGAGTGCTTCACGTTCCGAGACAAACTCACTCTCCGACCTCAGCGGTGCTACGCTCGGCATTGAAGCCTCATTCTACCTCTCCGACCTCCTCACCCGCTGCGATGAACCACTTCTCCCTGCTCTCGGTGGCTTGCCCTTTGCATTTCAACGACACATCAATGTTCACCTCGAATTCCTCCGTCACAACAACATTACTCCCATCTTTATTTTCAACGGCCTCGACGTCGGACGAGTCCATGCGCCTTTCAGATCATCGGATGAAGCTGCAAGGCTGGTCGCTGAGGGCTGGGACCTGTACAGTAAAGGCCAAGGACAAGTGGCAGTGACTCGATTTGGCAAGTCAGGCTACATCAAGCCGGAAATATTTGATCGACTGTTGCAGAGCATTTTGCAGGAGAAAGAGATTCAGTTTGTGGTTGCACCTTACAGCTCCGCCGCGCAATTGGCATACCTGATTCGAGATGGTGCAGAATATGTGGATGCTGTTGCAGGGTCGTCGGAATTGCTATTGTACGGCGCGGAAAAAGTTATAACGAGCATCGATCTGGTGTACGACAAGGAGAAGCTAGACCAGCAGATCGATTTCACGCAAGGGACGTTCACATTTGTAACGCAACAAGGATGTATGGAAGAGCTGGGGCTGGCATCACAAGATCAGTTCGTGGACGCTTGCATGCTCAGCGGTACGTCGATGTTGTCAAGTTTACCAACTTTGGCTGCACGTGCTCGTGGAGAGAAAGTCCGCACCGTGGTGGAGATGATGAAGCGTGAAGGCCATACTGGACTATCTGTATGTCTGCAGCTCCAAGAGGAGGATTCATTAAAAAGAGAAAATTATCTGGACCGATATCGACGCTCAAGACTCGCTGTCAAGCACCAAGTTGTACTTACGCCGGGCGGGAAAGTGGAGCCATTCGCTGCGGAGCAGATCCCCTCGGACTTGAACGAGCTTATTGGACAGCATCTACCTGACGAGCTCTACTACTACCTTTCGATCGCTCTAATTGGACCTCGTCCACTAAACCAATTGACTTCAGCACAAATCTTCGAAAAGGCTCCTGCAGACGGTGGTGATGCCGAGACATATCGCATACTCGTCCGCGACAAGCTGAAACCTGTTCGAGCCGCAACACTAGCGCTCCTGGCGGGCCAGCTCCATCGTGTTTTCAAGTTTCGCGACATGACATTGCGGTGCTGGTTTGACCCAAACACCGACAATACAATCACGATTAAAGATGTTGAAAGGCCTAGTAAGGCAGTCGAGCAATGGAACATACACGCGGACCTGTTACCAAATGCTACGAAAGACATCAGTCTGGCTTCTCTTCTGGGTAGATTGAAAGATGCAGGATTTGCAGGCAAAACAGTCACTTCGAAGACCACGCAGGTAAGTTGTGACCTAGGTTACATGTCTGTAGGTCCTGAGACTAACTCTCGGTACAGCTCCTCACATCTCAACTGGAGATTAGAGCGAACAGTATCTATCGCTTCCTCCACATCCGAGAATATGTAGACGATACGCACGAGCTCACCTCGTGGGGTAAAGTTCTAGACGTCGCATTGTCCGCTGGAAACAGCTCGACTGCATCAGATGAGGCCATCTTGCTCGCGATTGAGCTGCTGCGCTACGGTGTACTGACTTCGGATAACATGTTCGCTCAGTACACTGGTGGTCCAAATCGTGGTTCTCGTGAGTACCGCAGACTATTCACCATTTGCTCCCCACTAACCTTCCGTCTCTAGCAACGGACAAACGCAACTGTCTACTCGTCTCACGCGTCGCCTCACTCCTCCGCCTCAACCACGAACAATGCGGCTACGTCGGGCCACTCTCGCGTCATCTCCTTGGCTACACCTCAATCATCAACGTCGTCCGTGCATCACTACGCGACCTTCTGGAAGTCACACTCACCACCCTACTCCTTCGCGGCGACGCAGATCGGGACACACTACTCGGCGCAGGAGAATCTACGCTCACATCTGTCAGCCTCAACCTGCCGTTCCTCTTCCCCAGCGACTGTAGTCTTGGCATTGCTATGAAGGAGACGCTTGATGCGAAACAGTCGTCGAATGCTACTAATGGAGATACCGCAACCGAGGGCAAGGGTGTTGAGGAGAGCTGGTTCACGAAGGCGCAGGACTTGAAGGGCGATCTGCAGAAGGCGTGGAACTTGTGGGATAGTGTGGTGCAGGGTGTCAAGAAGGCCGTGGAGTTAGGGTTGGTGTCAAAAGCGGTCGGGGAGGAGTGGGAGGCGTGTCAGGAGTGGACAAAGGCAAGGAGGTGAATGAAGGAAAGTCATACGACGACTATGTGTAGGGATTCATCATGATGCAGATGCGAGATTTATGGTCATGAATCGATGTCGGGAGTATCGATGACTATGTGTAGGGGATTCATCATGATGCAAAGGCACGAAATCTATGGTCGTGAATCGATGTGAGGAGTATCGATGATGTAGATATGCAGACCTATCGATGCAAAGCTTTGTCGCCACAAGAGGATGGCACACCGTAGCAACGAACTCTCTCTGTGCTCACGGCCAACCTCTACCTCATCTGATGAGTACCCTCCCAATGCTGCAGTCCATATCCCATCACCATAATGGCCCAAACCGACGCTCAAACCACTGCTGAAGCAACGCAATGAAAAGACACTCCCAGAACTCACACCAGATATCCTGCGAAAACCACATCCACTTCTCCCGTCCTCGCTCCTTCCTCACTCTCCAAGCCTGCACCAGACCCACGCCGTTACGGAGTAACGTCATCAGTACGATTGCCGTCAAGCTCACACTCCAGAAATGTAGAGTCGGATTCCTGGGATCGCCGTGCTCGTTCTGCATTGATATCAGGGCGAGGCACCAAGTGGCGGCGAATGTCGGGATGGCGAGGGTGATGGAGGTTAGGAGACACCAGCCGTAGACGTCGAGCCAGTTGAGGTGAGACGCGAGGCGGTGGAGGGAGAGGAGATCGGACCAGTGGAATGGGGTGGTCGTGGAGAGTGCTGGAGAGTCTGGGAGGGTGGTGTAGGAGGGTGGTGGTGACCTGACATGATAGTGTTAGTGTCCAGATGTGCTGAATTTTCGAGTGTAGTGAGAAACTGAGAAAGCATACGGGGAGTGCCGTAAAGGTATGACTTACGACAGTGCGTGCTTCTCGACATCAAGGTTTGCGTCTGATTTGTCCATCATGTTTGTCTTGATGGTTGAAGTTTGGTGTGAGGAATCTAAGCGCAGGGCGGGGGGCCTCGAGGTGTTTATAGGACGAGAACTGCTTCAACCGTGGAAACCAAAAAGGTTTTGAGGTAAACGCAATGAGGAAGTTGCGATGCAGTCTGAGCTCCTGTGAGCAGCTCATGCTACGCCATGGAGAGTACCGTAGCTCTCAACATGCAACGCGCACGGTCATACCAAGAACCCCTCACCACCTTTAACCTTCACGCTGGTATCTCACATCGGTCTCGCAACCTTCCTCGCCTCCACACCACCCGTAACCAAATCCCTCATCTCCCTCCAACTCGCCGGCACCATCTCATTCCCCTCGTTACTCCTCGCCATCACAACCCCCAACTCGTTCCCCGCAGTGCTCAAATAATAGTTACTCTGATCCCCCAAACTAATCACAACTGCGCGCACCACATCCCCGGGGCGGAACGACTCGGCAATCTTGACGGTGTCGACTTGGGTGGCGCGCACGTCGAGCGCGCGGATGATGCCTTGGTGTGTGTCGGTGGAGGAGGAAGAGGAGGAGGAGAGAGGGATGTTGTTGACGACGAGGATGGAGAGGAGGGCTTGGCGGGGGGTGGTGCGGGTGATACGGCCGAGGATTGTGGCGCCGACGGTGGGAAGGATCGGGGTATGGAGCGGATGCGTGCCCGGAGAGGTCGAGGAGGGGTTACGAAGGATGGATAGGGTGGGTGGAGGGCCTTGTTGTTTTAATTTGGAGGAGGGCGGTTGTGTGGGCGTGGAGGAGGTACGGCCGGCGAGGGAGGCGCAGAGCTGATTGTTGTAGAGATGTGTGCCGGTGCTTGGGGTGTACTCGGTGCTGGTGCCTAGTGACTGGCCTGGAAGGGCGATTGTGGAGGTCATGATTGAAGGGTGTGGTGGACTGCGCTGGTGAGCGTTGTGCTGTCTTTCTTGTCCACCTTTTGCTATTTGTACTCCAAAGGGTTGTGATATATCTCGATCCTAGTCCAAGCAAGAACACAGTACGTGGATGAGATTATACACTCTCTTGATCAACGATCCTCCTGCGATACAAGGCGAGATGCTAACTATGTTATCACGAATTTCTGCTTGAAATCGCGAGCACGTGACAAACACAATGACGTCGACGAAGTCAATGGTCGACACATTTGTTCGAGCTTGTTTTCAGATTTCGTCTCACCTCAAACACCTCTCAAGCTCAAACAGAATAACTACAGGTAGGTGGACGGTGAGGTCTGATATGAGCTCGGTGGTACCATACTGACACTTTCCCAAGACCTTCATTACCAATACAAACCTCAAAATGTCCAACCCCCACAGCAAGACTCCCGGTGGCCAGCAGGCGAGCGAGAAGTTCATGAAGAGCCAAGCTGCATGTACGTCGAGTCCTCCTCCTTATCTTCTCCTGGCCTAAATTGCAGGCTGAAGAGTGCCGTCCTCTCCAACATCGTCACGCATCAAGACTAACGCCACCTTTCTAGCACACGGCGAGGGTACCGCACCTGAGGCCCCAGGCAAGACCGAGGGCAAGCTTCCTGGTGAGGCCCCTGTCGCCTCTGACTCCGGCAATGTCAACACCGGTATCGACAACAGCGCCACCAACGTACCTGGCGAGGCCGGCATCGGTGGTGTTACGCTCAACAGCAACGGCGCGGACATGAGCAAGATGAACCAGGGCAACCAGCACTAGAGTTTCACTTGTGCGAATGAAGAATGAAGGACAAAGCATTGTAATGTACTATATGTTCTATAAAGCATAATTTTCATGGCTCCGCGGTGAGAACCGTGTTGAGCAATTGCATCAGTCGTTCCTCGACATCCCATCCATCTCAGTTGTACTCATCTTCGTCTTGAATCAAGCCATGCTTTCCTCCCCAATTCTCAACAATCTCGCCGGTTATCACAACACAGTGCTCAAGCCCATTTGGCACTTCCTCCTCACAAAGATGTTGTTGGCACTCTCCCCCAGGTATGTTGCCGCTCACTTCCGGAAGGGGTTCAATCTCATTCCACTTTCCGCGCTATCAATCGGCGACATTGTCCTTCCAAACTGTCCTCCTTTCTGCACATCCTTGACCAATGGTGCAATCTCGCCAGGGTGGAAGTATGCCACAACCGCCATGGTAATGCTCATGAGCACGGCATCGAAGATGTAGAGGAAGTACTCGTGTCTGAGGAGGAAGCCATCGTTGCCCTGGCAGATTTGTTAGCTTTGTCAAACTAAGGGCAGTATCGTACAGCGCCTACCATGAGATACTCCACAACCCTGAAGACACTTCTGACCAGAATCAATCCACTCGCGCCGTACAGCATGTACATGTATCGCTTCCAGCTAAGGTCGGTCCCGGGGAGTATCGACGGCAACCCAAGGCCATTTGCACGACGATGGAACGTGATGATAGTGACCATGAAAAACCCAAAGAAGACGATCTGAACAAACAATCCGGCAATGATAATGTCCTCTCCGATTTTCACCGAGCTCAGCGTACCAGCACCCTGAATTCCGCCGCCACCAGCTTGCAGCAGAAATGCAAAGACGTCGCCCCAGACGAACATACGCGAGATCCACTTGGTCGGGATGCGGCTGAAGGCCTTCTCGGGGTTACCGCTGTAGGCTGCGCAGAGGACGATGATACGCTTGAGCGTCATGTAGATTGTGGCAGCGAAGAAGGCGGGAGCGATGAGCAGGAGTATGGATTGGATGATGTAGGCGCCGAGGGACCAGATGTTGCCGTGGGAGATGCAACGACCGATGTAGCCAATGACTTCCACTGATAGATGATGTGGTCAGTATGGAGCACGGCATTTCAGGAGACTTCGGTGGTAGAAGACTTACTGATTCCACCAAGGACAAAAGGGACGAAGAACCAGGAACGAAGCTTGAACATTTTGACAATGTGCAAGGTTGTGAGCAAGCCGAAGATGATAATGAAGATGATGGCAGCTGCTAAAGAGGGAATGTAACGGTATGTAACCCAAGCATTGGGGTCGTCCAGTGCTGGATGAGTGACGGGAGCGGAGACCATGATGGTTGAGAGAGTGGCCAGGAGGGTGCAAAAGGGTGCCGTGTTGCTACAGAACTGAGTTGTTTGTTGGATGTTTGAACAATCTATTCAAGTGGGATAGTGGAGGATGATAGCCGGAAGAGGAAACAGAGAGTGGAGTGTCGAGAACAGGAGGCTTGAAGAGTGTAGGAGATGTATAGAAGTAGAGTAGACGGTAGTGGGAAGACGCTCGGGCTTATATACAGATTCATTGGAAACACTTTGTAGGCAGCAGCTCTTTCTTGTTTCTCATTGGGACACAAAGGTTCTCAGGCAGCCAATCACATTTAGATCGTTTACAGCACTGCCTTGCCAAGCTCAATGATTGCGCGACTGCCTCCATAATAACGTCCATCGCGGGTTATATCGGAAATGCCGAACGAGAGCGCCACTGGACAGTACCGTATAGTTTTTAGTATTGTCGGTCCCCGCTACCAGACAAGTGCGTTGTAGCAACAGCGACGTAGGATAGGTCCTGACTATCAACGATACTCTTCGCTTCCTTAGCCTACGGTACTCAAGGGGATGGCAAAGGGTCAATGCATTCGGTTGGGTCGAGGTTGCAGTTGTAATCAATTTACGCCAAGCCTAATGGAGAAATTTATAAACGATAGGGCGCAGAATGCTATTGGCTGCGCATCGTAAAACGGCTATCAACCTCAACATCACTTCCTTCTTTTAGCAACGATCAAGTGGTGGAAGCTGCGCAACGCCGAGTCGTTGACTGCGCCGATGTGATGGCGCGACAGTGGACACCCGAGCAGCGTCAGCAGCAGGCCCAACGCATGGCTGCGCGTCATGCCCGTCAGAAAAATGATCAACAAATCCAATTCCAGGCAGCAGCAGCCGAGCGTACCGCACGCGCCGCAGTCTCTGCGGCACCCCCCCTGGCGGCACGAGAACCGAATGAAAGTGCAGCAGGGAACACGAAGATCGATTTCTTATCCGATTTCCTTGCCCGAGACTATAAATTGCCACGACGTACGAAACGCTTTCACGCAAAGTCGAGGGCTGGCTGTACGCAATGTAAACAACAACGGTTGAAATGTGACGAACGGAAGCCTACTTGCTCGAGATGTGCTACAAATCATTCCAATTGCACATACACTCCAATCTCCGAGGCGCCAACTGCCCTGAATGAAGCAGCATCCTCTTCTACGTCTGCATCAATTTCCACTTCTACCTCCTCTGCATCATCAGCAGTAGTAACCCCTCTCGAAGCTGGGCCGCTGCCGACTATGTCAATATCAATGACCTACGACGACCTTTCAGTAGCTGACACAGTTCTCCTTGAGCTGTACAAGGAGAAGGTCTCGATTATTCACACTCGGCCATCTGTTGCCGCCGTGGCTGGTACAATGGTAGTAGACCTGGCATTCGAGTTCCCATACCTCCTCCATGCGCTCCTGGCGAGCGCCGCACACATGAAAGCAGTTTCCGCACCACCTGGCGGACCTGTCTATCACAGCGCCCTAGCCCAAGCAGCAGAGCACGAGAACGAGAGTATGGCACTTTTCCGCGAGCACGTCAAAACCGTTACCAAGGAGAACTACGAAGCCGTGTTTATCTTCACGATGATGGCCGCATTGTTTGTCTATTGCAGTTTCAGCGTGAAGCTGCATCCCGAGGCCCCCCGACGATATCACGAACTTACGAAGAGTGGCTGGCTACGCACTTTGCATGGGATGACTTTGATTGTTCCGCAGGAGGCTTGGGCATGGATACCAACCAGTCCTGTTTTCGTATTCACATTTGCACAACAATGGGGCGAGCCACCAGCGCCGCAGGATCCAGTCTTTCTCCAGATGCGTACGCAGTTCTCACGATTATCTCAGCTGTGGAACGAGCATGAACGATTTGACATGGGCATGAAGAAGATCTACGATACTGCCCTGACCAATCTACTCAAAACACTGGATCGCATTGCAGTCGCCTACCTGCCCGACGCTGATCCAGAGACGACGCTGCCTATAGGTCCAGCCTGTGGTGAATGG
>Ga0268246_10000315_pt1 | contig 23189 bp, 8 predicted proteins | sample AgamicOrSfe_FD_200242 | JGI IMG/M metagenome (GOLD analysis project Ga0268246, IMG submission 200242) | Agave microbial communities from Guanajuato, Mexico - Or.Sf.e (v2) (version 2) | ecosystem: Host-associated > Plants > Phyllosphere > Phylloplane/Leaf | place: Guanajuato, Mexico | collected...
GACACCATACCCGCATTCAAGCGTCACGATGGACTTCGAATACACATCTGGCTCTTGCATACTTATCTCGCACCAGCATTACACCATGACCTGAACTTCGCCCGCCAATATCATCCGCTTGCCGTTTCATTTCTGTCTTGTCACCTCCCTTTACATGATACGCCCCAACACGTTTTCTCCACATCTCGCTCATTTCGTATCACACCAACATATATTAGTGCATCACTAGGGCAGCTGTAATTTCCTCGTTCATCATCATACGCATGGTCAGGTGCAAACTAAAGCTGCGAAAGGAGGGACACCGAATTGGGTGAGCTTGCAGATACGAGAAGTCACACCCATTTGTTTCAAATCTGATTCAAATCCGTGTCATCTCTGGATTTGATTCCACCGAGTCAGGGGCAACGGGCTTCATAAGCAGCGCAATCCCCAGCTTGCTCTTCTTTGGTCTTGACATCTCAACTTACCTCAAGGTAGACTCTACTCTGCTCTATTCGCCAAGTCATCTCTCCAACGTCAACCGAGCTGAGCTACAACAGAATTCCACGCCTCCCTTCGGGTTGGCAAACCGACCATGGGCCTGACACAAGAAGAGCTGGATTTCGCCATCAACCATGTCTTTCTCCCTCCAAAACTGCCACAATCTGACGACTCCGCAAATGAGAGGGCACTCTTTGCCATTACAATCGATGCCCTCACTGCATTCAGAGAGATTGTCTCCGGCACCACAGCGCGAGAAGCGACCAACCGTGCCTTGCTTACTTTAGCAGTATCGAAAGCTCTTCACACCTCACAGGGTCTCAGTGAATCCGCCTTATGTCAAGCGCTAACGAATCTCAAGTCCCCTCTTTCACTTTATGTGAAAGCGCAGAATGCTGGCCTGATTATCACAAAGATTGGTAGCGCTATCAATTTTGAGCAGTTTGAATTGTCTCCGCAGAATGCCAGCGTCTTCATGAGTGCAGGGCGACTGATTCGCACTTTTCCGGCATCTGCAATCTCGATCCCCAGCAATGATATGAGTCCTGAGGCACTCGCCATGATTGCGCAAACACTGTCGACGTTGAGCACGCAAGCAACGCCAGGTATGCAACCTCAGATTAGCAAATCTGGCGAGATGCAAGATGACTTCTGTGACACAACACATCCTGGGATGATCTCAGAGTATTTCATGAGCCTTCTGCTTCCCCTCGGCGCTTCCGTCAGCGTATCAGCCATCACCAAAAGAACGAGAGAGGAGGTGCTCTGTTTCAAAGCGAAGGTACCCTTCAAGAGATCACCTCTCTGGCTACTTATTCGCGTCACACTTCAGCTTATCTTCTCCCGCATCACTCTCTCCTCAGACCTATACAAACTTTTCGTCACTTTTCTCATGAGTCAGATGCTCGGATCGTCTTCGCAAATCTTGGGCCCGGACGTACAAAGCGACATCATCTACTCTATGGAGGCGACAATAGCTCGCAGACTCCTCAAGCTTCCTGAGCAATTCACTACAAGGCAAAGCAGGATCCTAGAATCAATCAATGCGGTACTCCTCGTATCGACAGAGCAAATATCGAAACGTTGGCAGACGATCCAAGCCTACAAGTCCCAGAGCTTGAATATATCTGTACTAGGCACGCTTCGATTCGAGCAAGATACGCTGAACAGAGTTCCACTGCTGGATGAATACATTCAGTCAGTGACACATCGCCAAATCAAACCAGTCCCTACCCACTTCACGCCCAGTGTACAGCTAGTCAACTACAACGCCGACCAGCTTCCCGTCCTATCTCAAACCACTGTCAATGATACTTACCTCACTGCTAAGCTGCAAGCCTGTGAGCAATGGGTGACTGATCATCTTGCAACATGGCTTCAAAATCACGAACAGGAGACCGAAACCTGCGGCAAATTGGCAAAAATGCTAGAGGCCTACTACGCTCAAGCGTCCGTCCACTACGCAAACAATCCCGAAGCATTTTCGGTTTTAGTTTTGACGGCACTCGACATCTGGGTAGCTTGTGACAAGGCAGCGATTACTGCATGTCATATCTTGAGCCAATACAATGCAGGTATCCCAGTCGATCTGCTCCAAACCTTGCTGCTCCCTCATCGAGCACAGATGACACATTTGCATGAGATCGAGATGTATCTTCGCTCAAGGTGCAGACTTGCCGGGCTGAAGAGGAATCAACTACTCTATGATACGAGCAGCCCAGAGAGCTTTGGTGCAAGATACTACGACACCTCCCCCGATCACCAGGAGTTGCATGCCAAGATTGACAAGTGGGCCAATGAGACACGCACAAAGAAGACAGCGGAATTGGAGGCACTTCAGAAGAAATATCGTCGTCTGTCACGGATAATTGCCACTACCGCCTGTGAGACTGAGAACGTACCTGACGGTGCTCCCCAAGCATATACTGCGAAATGTCTGGCCACCTGTCGCCGTTGCAGTTGTCAGCAGCTGATTGAGACCCTCGAAATCACATCTCACGAATGGCCACTCCCACACGATGCTATCACAGCAAAAGTTGTCACGTTCGAGTTGTGCGTGCCGGAATGGTATGCTCGATGGCGTGATATCACTCACGTACTCCTCGAACAAGTGTTGTGTGGCAAGCAATGCGGCGGACATCTACGAGCCAATCATCCCTTATCCTTAGACTGCCATCTTGCATCGGATCATTATGTGAGCGCATATGGCAAGCCTAACATTGGCCTTGTGTCTCAGGATGGGCCTTTCACGGTCACCGTCTGGAGAAGTAACCAAATTGGTACGGTGCAACAGCAGGATGTCTGCGTCGACAATAATCTGGACTATCAATACTTTAGCTCGTCAACAAACACTTTGGTCAAGACTTTCTCCTTCGAAGACGATGTGCTGAACATGTCCACATATGAACTGCCATCAGGCTATCGAGCATTACAAGGCTCCCTCAAAAGACCCTCCTACATGCCTGACGGTGCGCCCCCGAACGAGGTTATTGCGAGTCAGGCGGAGTGTCGTCTCGATATGTCACTACAAGAGTTCAAGGAGCTGGCCTCGCTACCTCTCGGGCATCGAATCCAGTGGGACAATATCTTGCTCCAGCTCAAGGCGCCATCGGTCGACTTCAAGAAGTCCGTTACGACACTATTCGTGCTCCAGTGCATCTACCAAGCTGGACCCTCAAACGATACAGTGCTTCGTGCAGCGCACAGTACTCTTTCAGACCCCGAGCTGGCAATCCAGGTGATTGCATTGCTCAGCGAGGCACTCGACAGAGTCAAGGAGAATTGGGAATCGTCTCAGGCAATCAGTATTTTCATCACTATTGCGACCCGTGTGTTGAGCCTCAACACCGAACTTTTCGTCCACGACGCTTGTTTCTCGCTCTTGTGTACAGCACGCAGAATTCTATGCGATTGGGTTCAAAAGCTTAGGGCGAGGTCCCATAATGCTTCGGACACGGATACGCGCACTCAATTCAATATCAAGTGTGTTGAAATTGCCCTCCTTTGCGCCATCTCATTCGACATGAGCAGAGATCATCTCATCAGGACTTTGACTTCGACCGAAAGCGCTTCGATACTCGTCCAATGCTCCATCACAGTCCATGATGGCTGGGAGTCCTTCCAGGAGAATGCTGGCGCGCTCAATCAGATGCTCTATCTAAGGTGCGCGCGATTGCTCAATCGTTGTTATGATATCCTAGCACATCACAAACTTGCTCTTGACCATGCAATGAGCCAGATATGGTCGGCGTACATCCCTGGTGGTCAGTGGAGAGGTGTCTCTAGTGAGTGCCCGGAGTGGGTTACCTGCCTGACAGCTGATACTCCTGAAACAAATGCTCTAAGCATACACTACAATACCCTCACAGGAGAGCTCCTTGTGAGCGGGACACCTCTAAGCACAGCTCCACATCAGTATACGCAGCAGACTCTGTACACGGCACTATTCCGCAACCAACTTGTGGGAGTTATGCCATCGATGGTTCCTGGGATGCAATTCTGCACGAAAAAGTCATTCGATGGCTATAACGTCCATATGGGTTTGAATGATACCAACCTTGTGGTGCAAATTTCGAACGGAGTGTCGACCTTTGAGACTGTATCCTCTGAGATTTTCCGGGGAATCTTTCCATCGCATTTCGAGCAGGACTACATATACTGGTATGACTTTGTTGCTGGCTCGATACAGTTTCGACTCAAGTCAGAGCCCTGGAATGCTATGTCTGAAATGAATTGGGTACTCCGCAGACATGGCTCAGATTGGCGACTCGAACAGAATGGGCGGTCTGTGGTATCACTGTATAGCAGGACGTCATCCATCATCACAGGTTTCCTGGAAACGCTCAGTGTCGCCGGTGGCGTTCACATCATGACGAATTCGTCTTCCAATTCTGTCGATATACAGATACCCGCGTTGCAGCTGGATTTTGTGATCTCTAAGGACGTTTGGCACATCTACTCGAAACAATATCGAGGCATGAGAATTGACGAGGATCAATCATTGGGCACTCTCCATGGTCTAGACAACCGACTTATGCTAAGAGACCCAGCTGGGCTCCAGCAACTCCTTTTGCCTGAAGCAGAGCACATCACTTATGAACTCTCCGGACTTCATGTGGCTGTGAGGATGGATACCAATTCCATACGCAGACTGCATATATTCAATGTCGACAAAATCCTGGGTCGTCTATCCGATGACGGGACAATCCATGCGAAGCTGTATATTGCATACTTACATGCTCTTACCTCTTTCTGTCTACCAGATTCACTCACGAGTATGACCGGCACCGAACAGGCGCTCTCGATTCTACGCTCGGCAGGCGTTGCTTCATTCGATCAAGTTTCCAAGCATGATATCAATGTCTTGGTGAATATCGCCAACCTGACTCCGACCAGGAACTTTCAAAGTCGCAGTTCAAGGCAAATGCAGACCGTGAGATGGAATACTCAGTTGAGCTCGTTATCCCAACACTCAGAATTCATGAATATCGTGGCAGGGCTTCTGGATCAGCACATTGCGACCAAAGTTCTCTACCCTGGTACTGCGGTACTCATCATTCCTCGGCTCAAGTCGTCCGCTAAGGCTCTGGTAGAGCGCGACTTGATTCGGTCATCTACTGTCAAAAACGCTGGCTTCGGTGCAGAGCATTACACTAATAAGCACGACCGTGTATACGTGAGTCGAGATCGCAATCAAAACTCACAGAGGGCGAAGAGGGTATTCCATCTGTCCAACATGGTCTACCACAACCTCAATACGCGACAATGGTCCGTGCCAAAGGGGTATCTTAGGAGGCTAATGAGAAAATGTCAGACGATACTCCCTCCGGACGGAAAAGGATTGAGCGTTGACGACCTGAAGTACGATATCTCTTTGATGCAGAAACCAGAGGAGAATGGCGACACCTCCCTGGTCCAGACTCACTGGCCCACATTGCACTCTCTCATTGCTCAGCGAGCGGTAGGAGAGCCTCTCAGATACGTCTTGATGTCTTTCGTAACTACCATGGGATGGTCCGATTCAGTCAACTTTCTTGTGCTTCAATGCTTGTGCCTCATCTTCACGACACCTGCTGTGGCTGACGTAATGTATCCTGCTATGTTGATAGGGGAAGTGTCGCCAGTCAGAGGTAGCGAGCCTCTTCGAGACGAACTGGAAACAATGATCAGATCACATATTCGACCCTTCAGGAGTTGTCCAGAGAGCTCAATGGTTCAGGATCCGGGCGAGTCTAAGATAGGCAGGGACAAACGTGTCAAGCGGCTCTGCCAGACCAACAAGAGCCTCGCCCTGGATTCTTTCATCGAGAGTCTCCTCAATCAATGGCCCGTCGTGACGCCGATACTCCCGGCGGACTCAGCCACTCCAATCGACATTCGCCACTATATCGACGTCGATCAGGTTATGGCCAACGTTGCAGATTACTTCGAAGCATGCCACCGCAATAATCTATTCTTTGGTTATCTCAGACTTCTAGAGTTGCAGGTTGCAAATCTACACTTGGCTCCTGGAAATGACCCCACTTGCATCAAACTCAGTGCTGTGCCACCTCCAGCAAGCACAATAACTTATGTTTCGAATGAACTACTGTTCTCTTCTTCAGACGATCGGGTTATGCAAATGGACGCCTTGCCTGTCCTAAAACTGGCGCCTATAATTAAGACTGAAGGCGTTCAGGCAGAAAGCTCCTTCTTGTTAACTAATGTGGTCGCAAAGCTCAAGTCAAATACCCAAAGACCAGCCTTTGAAGTTAAGTACATCGGCGAACTTCAGGAGAGTATCATGTGCTTGAGATCTTATGGTGGATCTCAGAAAACGCAAGTCGAAGTCACTCTCGAAGAAGCGGTTGAGTATCAGAAGAGCTGTGTGCAGTATGTTGCCAATCTATACGACGCTATGTCTGCAACACTTACGTCAGGGTTGAGTGATCTTACGCAAGCATCTCGCGTTGTGCAGCAATGGCCGAGGATCTCTCCATTGTTCTTTTTGACGCAATTAAGGCACGGACATTTCAAGGAGCTACCACCGCAATGGACGACGTGTATCATCCAGTACGGAGTTGCGATCACTACTATGCAAAGAGCTACAAGAATCGTGAAGCTTGCAGAGTACGGTACGTCTCCGGAGTTGACGCAAGAGCTCCAAAACAGTGGACACGAGAACTGGCAGCCAGAAGCGTTCCCTTCTAGCCTATTGATGGAAATCGAAAGTGGATTTCTCATCCGACCAGTTCAAGAACAAGTCGCCGCACAGATGAGGCAACCCAGCGGGACTTCTGTCAATGCTACGGTGCAGCTCAACATGGGCGCCGGTAAAAGCTCGGTTATCGTCCCCATCGTTGCTGCTGCCCTCGCAGATGGGACGAAGCTTGTTCGAATAGTAGTGGCTAAAGCTCAGTTCAAACAGATGACCCAGACGGTACTCTCCAAGCTGGGTGGTCTACTGGACCGTCGCATCTACTACTTGCCAGTGTCCCGGGCAATAAAGTTGAATATCGCTGCAGCAGGCTATCTCAACAAGATGCTGCGAGAGTGCCTGAGTAATGGAGGTGTCTTACTTGTACAGCCAGAACACATCCTTTCTTTCAGTCTCATGGGTCGAGAGAGCTTTATCAATGAGAAGACAGACCTAGGATCATCCCTGGCGAGTACCCAGGATTTTCTGGACAATCATTCCAGAGACATTGTCGATGAGTCGGACGAGAACTTCAGCCCTCGCTTCGAGATTTGCTACACGATGTCTTCACAGAGAGCTACGGAGCTATGTCCTGACCGCTGGCTCTATATACAGCAAGTTTTCGACTTGGTGGCATTGTGTGCTTCTGTTGTGGCGAGAGAGTCCCCAAAGGCCATCATAGTCAGCAGAGGTTCTCCTGGTCAATTTCCGCGAGTGCGCATTGTTCGGCCAGAAGCTGGATACAAACTCATCAACCTGGTTGCACATCACATTTGTGACAAAGGCTTACCATCCTTTTTCAAGATCTCCAGGCAAGGAGAAATTGAGAAGGATCACGTCTATGCCTACCTCACTAACTTCGAACTAGAAAGGGAGGACGCCAGGCTAGTTGAAGAGTCGTCCCTGTGGTCAGACACTACTGGTCCAGTCTTGCTTTTGCTGAGGGGACTACTCGCTGGTGGGGTGTTGACTTTCGTCTTGAGTCAAAAGCGCTGGAGAGTCAACTATGGTCTGGCAGATCGCATACCACCTACAAAGCTCGCGGTACCCTATCGTGCAAAGGACAGTCCGAGTGCACGCTCTGAATACAGTCATCCGGACGTACTTCTCATGTTGACGATGCTCACGTACTACTACGAGGGCTTGACAGACGACTATCTCTTCACAGTGCTTTCGCACTTGATGGAATCAGACCAGAAAGACACGGAGTATGCAGAATGGGTGAAGGGTGCTGATAACCTACCAGTAGCGTTCCGAGCATTGGAAGGTATCAACATCAAAGACCGTGAGCAGTGCATAGCCGAAGTCTTTCCAGCACTTCGCTATAGGAAGAAGATAGTAGACTATTTCTGCTCAAAGATTGTCTTCCCGAAGGAGATAAGGGAATTTCCGTACAAGCTGTCTAGCTCTGGTTGGGACCTGGGAAAGCTCAAGGCACACCCCCTGACAGGCTTCAGTGGCACAAAGGATTCTCGAGCACTATTACCTCTCAATGTCGAGCATCTGGACCTCCTAGAGCAAAGACATACGAATGCCCTGGTCTTGGAATATCTGCTTCAACGTGAGAACTCTGTTAAGATGATGCCACGCATGCCGGCTCAACCTACCTCAGAAGCAGAGGTACTGCTCAAGGTCGTCCTTCAACTACAGCCAGAAGTCCAGGTACTACTTGACGTCGGTGCCCAGATCATTGAGATGGACAATCTACAGGTAGCCCAAGCGTGGTTGCGAATGCACCACGATCAGAACAAGCAAGGTGTAGTGTTTTGTGACGATAATGACGAGCTCTGTGTCGTCGATCGTAATGGTCGCGTTGAAATCCTACAGACCTCATCATTCAACTCTAGGCTTGATGTTTGTTTGGTCTTCTTGGATGAAGCTCATACTCGCGGCACTGACCTGAAGCTTCCTCAGTACTTTCGTGCTGCAGTCACACTCGGGCAAAATCTGGTCAAGGACAAGCTGGTGCAAGGTAAGAATCAACTCTGTTGCCTTGAGGTTCGTCTTCAATTAGCTAACACAGTACTATAGCCTGCATGCGCATGCGTAAGCTCGGTCAAGGTCAGACGGTGGTCTTCATCGTATCTCCAGAGATTGATACCAAGATACGGGCGTCCACAGGTTTACCGCTAAACAAGGCAATCGACGTATCAGACGTCCTGCAGTGGAGTATTTGTGAGACTTTCAACGATCTGCGGCGAGTCACACCATTGTGGGCTCTGCAGGGCCAACGATATGTGCATCAACAGAGCCTCCGGGACGCTGTCACGACTTCTGGCCAGACGATTCTGTCAAAGTCTGATGCCGAGAAGTTCCTTGAGGAGGAAGCACAGTCTATCGAACATCGCTATAGGCCTACTTTTGACGAGGGAAATACTATCGTACAGGAAATGAGCGCTTCATCAAATCCAGAGCTTGTCCGCATAGCAGAGAGATGCCAAGAGATTGACAACCTGCAGTTCACCTCAACTGCTCTAGTCGAAGAGCAGGAGCGAGAGCTCGCTCCAGAAATCGAGCGGGAAATACAGGTCGAGAGACTCGCTCCAGCAAAGGCAGCGCCGCATGAACTTCACAAAGATGTTGTAGTCCTTTGGCAACATGGGACTATCAGCAAGCGATCCGCTGCTTTCAAGCCTGCGTTCGACACTCTCCACAGCACAAGCGCGGCTGATGACTTTGACGTGTCCCAGCTCGGGCAGGATCGTGTTCTGCTCGTTACTCAAGACTTTGCTCGCACAGTAGAAGCACAGGGTGCCAGTTTCAAATCGGATTCGTACCAGCGTAACGTGCAGTGGATCATCTCGTTGCAGGTCAACAACACAGTCACGCATCTCGTCATTGTCAGTCCCTTCGAGGCAAATGAGCTACGAAGCAAGGTCCCACATAGCTCAAGCACGATGCACCTCTTCAAAGCTCGTTGGAACGTCACTTACGCCGCTCTCGACTCCCTCGACTTTCACACGATCCCGCGCCGCGCTCCCACCCTTACTATTCCTCGTCCACTCGCCATCCAGCTCAACCTCTTCGCCGGCTCGCTCTACATCACCTCCTACGACGACTATCTCGAGATCTGCCGCTTCCTTGGGCTCGCCGCGGAGAGTGTCACTGCCGAGATGAGTGACGCAGGCTGGACAGTCGCCATGGATGGTTTCATCGTGCGAGATGGGCAGGGACGAAAGGGAGGCGAGTCGGGCTTACAGCAGAGTCCGGTGAAGTTCGTGGGCAGGGTGGCGAGGATCAGGAAGAATGGGGAGGGCATTGAGAAGACGCATATGGGTCAGTTATTGGATGGGAAGCTGTTTCGGAAGGAGGAATGGGAGAAGTGAGTGGTGAGTGGAAATGAGAATGAGGCCTTCGGGAATGTGAGGGCTCGAGACTGAGCGATCGGATTGAGCCAAAACTGGAATGGACATAAAGCTGAGGGATAAGCAATGAGCAATGAGCATGATGAATCATAGACCAGAGCGGTGGGATAGGAATACGGCATCGAAGGGATGCAAGCAGTGGCACAGGTAATGGAAGACAGACTTATGCCCAAAGATGGAGTAGAATAGAGTAGACAGAAAATGCACTTCACATCTATGACGTGCAAGCTTGCAGCTATAAGCCAATACTCCCACAAATCGTTTCACGCTGGGCAAGATGATAACCATTCACAGGTAGGTTGCCAGCAGAGCAACCAAGCAGAGTCCGCGGAAACGACGGAGTTGGGTGAGTCATGATGGGCGAGATGAGGTGAGAAGGAGAGCCTTGCCACGTCACGCGTCACGCCTCTTGTTTTGATCTTGTGAGATGTGCCGCCGAAGTGAACTCTTAGACAGTCGCTGCATCTGAGTCTTAATATATGGGAAAGGAAGGTGTTGGGGTGAGAGTGATAGTAGTGATGGAGCGAGTGCGGGTCAAGCAAGTAGATCGCGATAAAGCCACCATCATTGAGAAGTAATGCTCAACCTCGCTTTCATTCTGACGTACTTTTAAGCTGTAGTTACATTATTGTCGTTGGGACGTTCATTTGGAGTCGATATTGCCTGACGACCACTGCACCAGGCGTGACATAGTTGTCCACGTGTAACCATAAGCCTGCAACCTATCCCCGACACAAAGACAGTACCTCCCTCCCACCCTGCGGCAAACCACCGTCTCAATCCGATAGCCATACCCATACCACACATCATATCGTACATATCCAACATCTCCAGCCCATCATCAGCTCCAGCTGTTCCGGTTCCGGCTGCGGCGCTATTGCTGCAGTACGCATCAGCCAGTGGTCTGACTCATAGTAGCATCAGCCACGCTTGACCCAGGTGAGACCTGGCACAAATTCTACAGCCAGAGGATTGAAGTCGTGAGGAGTTGTGGCAGCTTGGCGAGGTGCGTGAGGTCGCAGCACGCGTGTCCGGGAATTGGTGTTGATGTTCATAGATGGAGCGAAGGCGTGCGGAGGTGGCAGTTGCATCCTTTGGCTGGTGTTGTTATGCATCGGAAAGCCCAAGCCAGGGCGAAACGCTTGACCACGTTCACCATACGGCTGAACTCTCGCATTGCGAGTCGGCAATGGATTGAATCCAAAGTGCAGAGTGCCACCCCTTGGATCGACGTACTGAGAACCTCCAACTCTCCCGGGGGTGCGTCGTTCAACTGGTGTCAACATCGCTCGTCCAGTCCTTGCTGCCCAATCTTTCGTAACTCTCTCGGCATCCCACCTCCTCGAGTCCACAGCCGCCCGCTGCTTCGTCTCCGCAATAAGCGCATCCATCTGCAGACTCGCCTTCGTCGGCAATATCCCATCGATGTCACCCGTCTTTGCAAAGCGCGCGAGATCCCACACTTCGTTGAACTGTCTGATGGGGTCTTCAATCGACTCTTGCAGGTCCGGTCCATCGAGGAGAGATTCTCGTAACGCGACGATGCGGGGTTCCTGGATGTAGAAGTTCTTAGCCTCCAGGGCTTCGGTGGCTGCGGATGCTGCAGCAGCGGCTTTGGCGCGAGGGAAAGAGTTGGCGGCGAGGGTTGGGCTGGCCGGACGAGGGCCGAGAGCGGCGACTTGCAGTTCTTCGCCGAGGATACGGAGGACTTTGTTTTCGGCCTCTGTGGTGTCCATTCGTTCGCCGATGATGATGTTGATGTCGCAGCTCTTCACGCCGTTGATGTTTTCGAGGGCGCGGAGGAGAGGCACGTAGTCGGCGATGAAGAGGTGACACCATAGCTTGATCATGATCTTGAGGCGGCGGATCTGCAGGTGCATGGTCGTGCCGGAGATGGCGTGGTGGAAGCGTTTGAATTGCTGGAGGGGCGACTGCGAGGATCGAGAGTTGAAGTTGAAGACGAAGGCGCAGGCTAGCAGGACGGGTGGGGTGGCGATGAGTGTCGAAAGGCGGATACCTCGATGAAGTGAGAGAGACACAGCGATGCGTCGGAGGATGTTGTATGGCCAGGATTTTGCGTCGAACCAGAGTGCGTTGCATTGTTGTAGAACGGGCCTAGCTTCATCGTAAATGCGTCGGCAGGTCGCGAGGAATGGCCAGAATTCAGCAGTACGAGCAGCATCACTCAAGATCTCCTGGGATGGCTTCAGCTCATCAGGTTCCAGACGGCGAGTCTGACAAGGCTTGCACTCGCATTCGGAGTTATTGAACCAGCGTGCCGAAGACTGAGACGACGTCAAGACGAGAACATAAATCTGGTCACGGATTTCCTGACTGAGCTGGAAGAATGAGCTTTGTTCTTGCGACGCTGCTTGGAGATGAGGAGGAAAGTTTAACTTGGACGGCTCGATCTGTTTCGCCATCAAGTCACGACCTTTATGCGCGAGGTGGCACAGAAAGACATTCCGTCGTAGGGATCGGGCGTGCGGCCCGGCCGTCCTGTCGTTCATCTTGATGAGTGTCATTGTTTGTGTACGAGAGCTTGTGAGGAGGTTAAAGGAGAGAGCCTGCAGAGATAAGCAAGCACGGACGAAGAGGAAAGAGCGTCCCGTATCTCACAAGATTGACCACGAAGCACTTCAAAGGGCAAGAAATGAACAAAAAGGGTGAAGGGTGAAGAAGAAGAAGAAGTCAATCATGAAAGCTGGGCGAGGAGAGCCTCTTAAGACCCTGTCGCTTATTCTTCCACGTCCACTCTACCTCAACCAATTGGAACACATGCCGTTATGCAGGTCGAGTTTCAATATGCGGCTGAACCTTGGTTATGGTAACCTAAACAGCAACATCTCTAAACATGTCTGAAACAGGTAGATTTGCTGCTCATAGATCTACGTTGAGTCTTAGATGTCTGCTTCCCAGTTGTCGCCCTATCTGGGCGTTTGCATTGATATCGCCGATACTTGCCTCGATCACATAGTCGCCCGCACTGAGCACGACAAGACCAAACTGCAGACAGACTACTTCGCCTGACGTCATGTTTGGTAGCGGCTGCGCTAGTTGTCCAGTCCATGCAAAGCATTGACTCATATCGACGTGGGAGAGCTCTGCAGATGTATTTGACAGTCTTGGGTCGATCTGTAGGTAAGGTTTGAGATCGTGTTGTGTCGTATTTTCCAGCCGAACTTGTAGCACAAGCATTTCGTCTACTCCCAGTGCCGATCCGTCAGGTTTGCGAGTCAACGCCCGGGCATCTAAAAGCTCTAGACTGACGCCTACTGCATCCTTCCTAATGACATTGAGCATTCGTGGCTTCAGAGCAAGTGGGCGCAGGCTCAATTCGCCACTGCGATCGCTTTGCAACTCTCTCCAAGTAGCGGTCATAAGGTCCAGTACTTTTTCTCGGTACCAAAACATCTCTCTATTGTGTATTTCCACGACCGAGGCACGTCTTGCCTTATTCACGACAAACTGACGTCCAGGACCGCCAGTTAAGCTTGGAATTGGATTTCCGGAGTCTTCAATGTGGAGTTTGGGAAGTTTGAGAATCAAGCGTGCAATATGACCTGGCTGGATGGTTGTGTCTGTACGCTCACCACCCTCTGGCCTTGAGTCTATGTTGGGCTTCCGTGCCAAGGTCACCACTACAGGCTGCATCCAAGCGTTGCGGACGTCAATGACAAGAAGAAATTCGTCACGAGTGTCCGAGTTGAGGATGTCGAATTGCTCGACTCCGATGCATGCATTGGAAGTGAATGTCAGAGGTAATGTGGTTTGCCTGGTGAAGAAAGACCCCTTCACGTCCTCCGGCGACTGGCCAAGGTGAGCATAATCCACGACGATGCTACAATCCTTGAGACCAGTATGAGCCCGGAGCTCCATCTCGTAGCTTTTGCTCGCTCCTGGTTTGATAATGGCTCCACCATCTTTGTCTGCCTTGATCCACCTGAAGACTGGACGGTGGATGAGCTCGTAGTCAGCCTCGTACTGCTCAGCATCAGAAAGTGCTGCCGGCTCGTTTGTGACCATGCTGTGGCGAAAGGAGAGGTGGACGAAGTCTATCTCAGTCGTACTCGAGTCATTGCGAACTGTTATGGTAAATCTGTGCGCCTCGCCATCGAGTATTGATATCATTGCTTGAGGGAGAGACGTCGAAATGATGCTCGCCAATGGTTGCGAATTAAGAACATCATACGTTCCGACAGTCGGCACCGGAGCGCCCGCTTTATGTAGGTCGGACTCGATGTCTTGAGCCGTTGTTATACCAGAGCCTCCGACTTTCGGATTAGCATAGGGAGACCACGGCATATCGAAGGTGAGGAAATCCTGCTCGCGAAACCCTTGTATCTTGAGCCTGCAGCCAATGATCCGAAGCGTCCCTTTCTCTGTTGGTCTTGCACGCAAAATCATCTTGTGCAAACGGCATGGCAGCAACGTAGCGGAGCTGTGGTTTTGCACAAGAAGCACGTCATCAGACAATAGAGAAATGCTTTCGACAATCACCTCAAAGTCGAAGAGGTTTTGCAGTGTGACCACGTATTCAGCATCCTCGTTGGCCACCAGCATAACTTGTGTGGCTTGGACTGGTTGCGTCTTCAGGAATGGGTCATGCAAAAATGGTCCCACGCTGACATTGCTCTTTGACGACTTCTCCAAGCTTAAGTCAGTTGCGGATCGAGCCAGCAATCGACGCTTGAGAGGAGGATCTAGAAGCTCCACCTTTCGAACCAGGAATGAGTCCCAGTAAGAGCCCGTCGGCCTCAAACCGTGCTGAAGTGAGCTTGTTAGCTTTGCAAAGTGACGAATCTGCTCTTCTTTTGGAAGGTGTATCTGATTCGCGAGTTCTGTCATCCTCGGCGCAGCTTGGGGTCCCACTGTCTGGAGGATTGCGGCAGTATACTGGACAACCTTTTGATAGTCCGATGCTGTCTCTGCGACATTCGAGTAGAGTTGTAAAAGCTCCAGCTTCATATTGAAAGACCCATGGCTGCGCAAATTGGCGTTTATCATCAGATCATTCACCACGTCTCGAGCCAAGTCTGTCAGAGGACCATCCCCGGATTCAGGCACATTGCCAGTACGCTGCACAAGAGCATACGCTCGGCCAGTTACTTCCATTAGCGTGTTCATATCAAGATCGGGGCTTGTGAGGGCGTTGACGTCGAGCGTCGAGCCATCGGTTCCCGTAAAGCTTGACCCACCAGCTACGTATGCGCCAGATTGCAAGACCTTGCTTGGCTGTATGGCAGGCACAAATGCAACAAGGAGCTCTTTGTTCACAATGGCATGCTTACGGGTTAGCCCAAGCAGACCGAGGATAGATGACATGCCAGACAGTACAGATATGGTGTCTGTGCTAGCAGTGGGAGAGGGAATAGTTCTCGCTGGGAATGCTCGAAAGAGGAAATCTGCAATCTCGACTTTACCCAAACCTGGAGATTGCAAGCTTACACCACGTCGATTGACTGGCTGGCTTGCGGTCATGATGTCCTTCAGAACTTGAGCATCCAAAACACCAGCAGTACCACGCAGATACACCATAAGCTTAGCTAGCCGTATGACAGACTCAGAGAAGGCATATCGGGATAGGACTTCAGTAAGGTTTATAAAGCCACGAATGTAGATATCAAGAATCCTACGGCAGAGCTCGGGTGCCAAAGACGAGAGTGCCACCAAGGTAGCCTTCGTATCAAGCGAAGGTCGTACATTACCGAAGCCGCGCGAGGCAGTTCGCGGCGAGGTTTTGCTTGCCATGACCCTGAATGAGCCAGATTGACACACCATTGGGATCTCGAAGTCCATCCCACCAGAAGCCAACATCAACATGGTCACAAGCAGATTCTCGAGTGCCTTTGCATGCCAGAAATGATCGTCAAGACTGCGTGCTTGTATTGCACTTTGAGTAAGCTCCCGAAGTGCATCGGACCATCTGCCGGATTGTAGATACAGCGTCCCGATGATCACTGCCTTCCTGGCACTAAGTCGTGCTTCTGCCACCTCTGTGGGGTCGGGCTGTTTCCTCAGTATGGACTTTCTGCTAGAGATGCCTGGTAGTCTTCGGCGTTCAGTATATTCCATAGGGTCGCGTCTGTTCAGAGAGTCTATGCTTGAGTCACGGGAGACTTGTCGAAGGTTGGAAAACCCTCTACCATCACGCTCCCTGTTATTTGCAGCCTCTGGCGATGTTTGTGAGGTTGTGGATGGTGATTCAGGATACTCCGCTGGGGCAGACGCCACTTCGCTGAGTGCTGGCAATCCGTCGGAGTAATCATCCTCGTCGATTGGCGAAGGAGGGTCCATTGTGCTGAAATCAGCCCTCAGTGAGGTAGTTCTCAAAAGGCTCAGTGGACGGCCATTCTTGACTGCCGCGGGAGCCGATGTACCAGTTGTTCCCGCAGGTGTTCCAATTGTGCTTGCCTCTTGCACGCTTCGGGCAAATGTAGACAGTTCTGCTAGGAACCTAGCCGATACATCGCACATGACAGTCTTGATAGTTGTGAATTGTTGATCTTGAAGAGAAGGTACCAGTATTGACTTCGCGGGCCAAGCTAATTGAGACGGCGTGACGCTGCTGGTCATCTCGAAGAACATAGGCTGGACCAGCAATACCCTGGGCAGCTGCTCCGCGATGAGCTCAAGATCATCTTGGAGCTCTTCCATATCGGCTGCATGTTCTCCGGTGGAGGCATCATCCTTGACATACTCCCTCGCGTCTCCTATACATATAGCTACCAGTGCTTCCCGGAAGGTCTCGAAAGGAGATAAGGCGGCATGGGACGCAGTGGGGATCGTTGTCAGAAGATCGTACAGAATTAGGCCATTTGGAAACGCGAGTGGTGAGAATGCAGCTGGGATACTGATCAGCTATGTCTGGACGATTGCATAGTCTTCAACTGTTTCTCACTTTTGTCGGCCAGAGCATCCGGGCTGATATCACCCAGTCGCACAGTATGTTCGACGCGTAACCTCTCTACGAAGCTATCGAACCTTTGCTTCTTAATTCTGCCAAGTGGTAGAAGGACAACCCGGACTCGCGCCGGCGCGATGGGTGATATTGGATCAATGACCATCGTGACATTCTGGGCCAGCGGATCGATGCTTGAGAGTCGCTCCGATGTGTCAGACACACAGCATCGAGCTCATATGAGTGCCCCGTAGCATCTAGTCGGCAGCAATATCACCATTGGATACGATGTATAAAACGTGGGGTTCATGACGATCATCCATGTTTGATGTTTCACATGCGTCTCGTCCCTTCTCTCCTCGAGATACCCATCTCAAAACCAACAATCCCATCCAACCCCCTTGGGACGTTCTGCTTACTCTGTTACACATTATTTGCTATACGACCTATCGTTCTTGTTCTGCTGACTTGCCAAAACAACGGTACCAGATCTGGTGAACACATTCCTAGCTGTAGAGCCGGAGGCGTGGTGGTGGCGCTTTTCTAAACATGTCTGGCTCGATCGACTATGCATCTTTACGTGATCAAACACTAGTGTCTGGACATGACGAAGAGGCAGTGACAGTGAATACTCGAGCATTGATCGACAAAGTCCTTGCGAGATACTCTGGAGAATGGACTACACTTCGAGAACTGATCCAGAATGCTGCCGACGCATCAGCAACCAAAGTCGTGATTCGCTTCGAGACACTGCCATCTTCCACTGTTGCAACGCCTTCGAGCACAGATGATATCGAACAGCTCAAGCATGTCGTGTTGCACCACACTCTGTGGCGACTGGTCGTCTCGAATAATGGCCAGGCATTCAATACCAATGACTGGGCAAGATTGAAGAGGATAGCAGAAGGCAACCCCGATGAGACAAAGATAGGTGCATTTGGTGTCGGATTCTATTCTGTATTTGCCGACTGTGAGAATCCCTTCATAGCATCAGGTTCCGAAACAATGGCTTTCTACTGGAAAGGAAACAGTCTCTTCACGCGCAAGGGCAACCTACCTAAAGATCAAGGACACTCTGATACCTCTTTCGTACTGGATTACCGCAACAACACTTCGCCAGTACCCTCACTGAAGAGCATTTGCCAGTTCCTCAGTACGAGTCTCACATTTGTCGGTCTGGAGAGTGTGGAATTATGGCTGGATGACTATAACGTCTTCACCTTGACCAAAAAGAGCGCGCCTCCAATGCCTGTAACAATACCAAAAGGCCTGGAGACCAAAACTAAGGAAGGTATGATGCGTGTTGCTGGCGTCGAAAGCCAGACTGCACAGATTGATGCTACGTGGATCAACATTGTTGGCTGGATGCCATCCGCTGCAGACAGAGGCTCGAATGCGTCGGAGAGTGATGGAAAGGGCTCGGCATCTCTGAGGAGCTTCTTTTCGAGACTGGCAGGCTCTGGCCAAACCGCGAACAACAGCGCGGCGAGGAAAGCTGCCAAGGAGGAAGAAGCTGCACAAAAGGCGATTGCCGAAGATCTTATGGGTATCTCACAAGCTACAATATTCATACGAATCAATAACGTTCACATCAAAACTCAAGTTTCAAACACCTTTGCCGTGGAATTGGAGCGTGCGACCAAGAAGCCGCCGCCGAAGACAACCAAGATTGCCATATTGACATCTTCGTACGATGAAACCACTGCATCCTTGTCTACCTTGACCGGTACAGCAGCACGAAATGCAGAGGAGATCATCACATCGGTTATGCCGCGCAAGAACGGTCGCATATTCATTGGCTTCCCAACAGCACAGACAACTGGTTTACTAGCACATATATCGGCACCTTCTCTCATACCTACAGTGGAAAGGGAGAATATCGACTTAAATGCACGGTATGTCCGAACTTGGAACACTGAACTGCTATCCATCGCTGGTATCGCTTGTCGCATAGCCTTTGCTGGCGAGATGGCAACTTTACACGACCGTTCTCGGTCTGGCTCGAACATGAAGGGTGGAGTACTGGATAGCAAGCAGCTAGAAGCTCTCATCCCAGCAGCCACCCATGCACTAAAGCAGTTCACCTTTCAAGAATCAACACCACTCTCTCGAGTGGCTCAAATAATCGAGGAGTCTTTTTGGACGTGTAACAAGAATGCCAGTATTGACATCTTTTCATCATGCGGCGTCCTACCAAGTCATGAGGTTAGGATCGCATCAGAGTCTCTCAGCTTCGTGAACAGGTTACCCGTAATACCAGAAGCCTTGCTGAAGAACGCTGGAGAGTTCATCACGAAGCTTCAGGATTTGGGTCTAGTAAGCGAGATCACCACATCTGACATCAAGAAAGAGCTCGAAAAACAAGCTTTGACAGAGGAACAGTTAGATGAGTTCTTGAAGTGGGCTTCATCGAAAGTGAAAAGCAAGGCCCTGGATGCTCCTGGCGTGCAAGCTTTGATTGCAGTCACTATTGTGACACTGTCGCCAGAGACAGTTGCGTCACGTCAAGCAGGCGACCTTCTTGTGTTGCGTAACATCGATTCATTCGTTAACAGCGGCCGCATCACCCCTGACATGCCAATGCCGCCAAATACGATACCCTTCAAGTTCACCAAGAATCTGGTGCAGCAGGACATGAACTCTTTTGGGTGGTCAGACCTACAGATCGTGCCATGGGTTCGATGGCTACTCGAGCAGGCTTCAGGAAAAGCTAAGGGCACGGATCGAGATATGACTGACAACAGTAACTTCTCCGGCCAGGTTCTTGCAGTGATCTCCCGTTCGTGGGATTCAATGAGCCAGTCTTCCAAGTCGACACTGACTGAACTTCTTGTTGTGCGTACCATCATTCCTACAAAGTCCGGCATGAAGAGACCACCAGAGTCGTACTTTGCATCTGTAAAGCTCTTCGATGATCTCCCCACGATTTCGGGCTTGAATAGCGTCAAGGAGAAGTTCCTCAAGGCTCTGGGCGTCAGGAAGACCATCGAGCTATCTGTAATCTTCCAGCGACTGATGGCTGGATCGTCCGGAGGAGCAAGTAGTTGGAGCCATGTCGACCTCATAAAATACCTTGTTGGTGTTTGGCAGGATATCCCTGGAGAAGATATTGAACAGTTGAAGAAGACTCCATTGTGTCCGGCCGAGGGACCAGACAAGCAGCCTTCGGCGAAACCGTACAAGCTGTCTGAACTGTTCGAACCCAAGGATAGTTTGCGGGGTTTGGGTCTTCAACTACTGCAATGGCCAACACCATTGAATGTAATGTCTCCAGAAGGCAAATTCCTCAAACTTCTAGGACTACGAGCAAACCCTTCGGTCCCTGAACTTGTGAACATCGCGGTGAAGGCCAACCGGTCGAAGAACGCTGCGCTATATGAGAACGTCTTGAAATACTTCATCGAAAGTCATTACACAAACAACTATGCCTCATTCGACATGACAAAAGTACAAGCCCCTTTCCTTCCATTGCAGAATGGGGATGCCAACCAGCTCGTCAAACCTGAAGATTGCTTCACCAATGCTAAAGCAGAAGTCCTATCCTACCCGATTTTGAGGAATGACTTGCATGGTCATGCTGCGAAATTCGGAGTACAAAAAGATCCTCCCATCGCGGATGCTGCGTTGCGTCTCATCAAGCAGCCGCCGCGGGGTAGGGTGGAAGCAAGGAGGCTGTTCGGTTACTTCGCCGAGCGCCTGCCCGACATCACTCCCCTGGTGGCCGACAAGCTGAAGGGATCTGCTATCGTGCCCGTGCTTCCGGCCAAAGGCAGCACAGAGCAGGGCAAGGGAGTACGCCTCGTCTCGCCTACTGCGGTCTTCGTCGGTAGCAGTGCGGAGTACGAGGATATCTTCGACTTTGTTGACTTTGGTGAAGATATAAATCTATTCCTACAGAGGATTGGATCAGCGCGTGAACCCACTGTGATTGAGGTAGCAAACCTACTCGTACACAATGCTATGCGTACTGCGAACAATCTAGGTATGGACAAATACAAGGGACTGTTATACAAATTGCATATCAACATGCCGATTCTCAAGAAAGAGAAGGCTCTTTGGACCGCAATGAAGACTGCACCGTTTCTGCTTGCACTCAAAGAACGTCCCGTCAAGGCCGATGACGTTGTTGCAGATCAAGACGATGCTACTGATCAAGCAGCACGGGGCATTGAGTACAGACTGAAGAAAGCCGGAGACATTGTCATCAACGACGACCTCATTGCGTTCAGTTTGTTCAAGCAGTATATAGTCTGGGCACCACAAGAAGATCAACTCGAAACACTATACTGGGCTCTGGGCAGTCCGTACATCAGCACGTTGATAGACGAAGAGCCCCGTTTCGGCGCCAAATTGAGCGACCAGGCAACGGCTAGCCACCTGAAAGATCTAATAATAGAAAGAGCACAGCTGTTTCTGCACGATCAGCCAGCGGAGAGTATCACTCATAACGCAAGATGGCTGGAGAAGAACCTCGAGGTCGAGAATGTGGGCTCTATCTCACTGCGCAGAACCCTTCGAGGTCGTGATGCAACTGATGTCGAGAAACGATCAGCTGCTTTGAGTGCGAAAGGCAGACCTAAGCTATTCGTGACAGCAAAGTACGATCCCTGGCAGGTCTCGCAGGAAGTAGTGCAACTCCTCCTTGATCGACCCAGGACTCAGCAGATACTTCTTTTCGAAACATTCTTGACGACAGATCTATATAAGCTTCGAGCTCGTGGCTACAATGTTGATCGCATCCTTCGTCAGAGAGCCATGGAGGAACGACGTGCCAAAGAGGCTGAGCAAAAGAGGTTGAATGACGAGAAGCAAAAACAGCTACCAATCCCTATTGAAACCGATGCATCCACGGAGGTCACCAAGAAAGCTCGTCCAATGCCACCAACCGTGAGAGTTCTGGAGCCAGATGCAGAATCTGCACAACCGGAGACCCCGAAGGCGTCAATGCCAGGGGCCTTCCACGATTCTCCTCTTCACGTTCCGGCGATTGTTGGTCCGCCATCGAGACCACAGACTCCTCGTGGTATCATCTCCTCAATCAGTCGCCACTTCGGTTTTGACCAGTCTGGTGCAGCTACTCCTCAGAACCAGATCGAAGCGCAACGTGGCCAAAGCAGTCCAACCACCTTCGATCCCAATCAATTTCGTGGCAATGGTACTTCCAACGGCACAGAAGGCATTTCCCCGGATGGTGTCCTGCAAAGCCTCCAGTCTGCTGTTACAGCTTCCCGTCCTTTTGGCAGCTCGTCCATGTTTAACAGGCCAACCACAAATACAGTCCAGGACTTCGCCAATTACTGCGACGAACGTCCTGGCCATGATCTAACCCTCCTCGGCACACTCCCAACCGCCGGTCTGAAGGTCTATCTCGCACGCTCCAGCGCCACGCCCGCATCTGCCTCCTTCTTACGTGCTCACTCCCAAGGCCTCGAATACTTCGCCACTGTCCTGCTCGCTGCAGCGTCTGTCTTCCCTGTCGCCAAGGCCTCGCTCCACATCTTCCACGACGACAGTGGCAAGAGTATTGCGTTCAACCAAAGCGGCAGCCTGTTCTTCAACTATCGCTTCTTCGCCCAACTACACTTAAACGGCATGAGCACCACGAGAGGCAGAGGCGACGCCATTGCGTGGTGGTGGACGACGATGTGTCACGAGCTGGCGCATAATCTGGTGCAGGACCACAGCTCGGGACATAGTTACTGGACGGAAAGCTTTGTTAGTCAGTATTTCCAGGCTACGGCGGATCTGATTGCGAAGTTGGGACAGGTTACGCAGGGTTCGTGATGGTGGTATGGCATAAGATATGACAGCACGATGTTGATGATGAGTGTAATTCACAGGGGAACAGTTCACGGAAGACCGTAGTCCGACTACTGCTCAGCGCCTGTTGAGGCGAGGGGTACGAACGATACACAAGGGGCGCATGCATCGTAATGGTGGAATTGACGAGAGGAGGCATTTGCACACGACATCACTACGAATAGACGACACTCATGGCATGGCATGACTAGGAATTGGTTTCAAAGCCTTGGGGCATTATTGTACAGTTGGGTAAACCTTAGACCTAAAAAGACAACCTAGACAACCTTTGACAGCTTCTGTCTGATTCCTTTTTCATATCGAGATTATCATCATGTTCTATGCGTCATCTTCATTCATACCGCCATTTCGTTGCACTCCCAGCAGTGCTCACTGATCCACATCCATGCTCTCCCCAGCCGCCGGCGCCTCACCACTCGCCTCACCCCCCGCGGCCCCCGTCTCCCCC
>Ga0268246_10000316_pt1 | contig 23151 bp, 29 predicted proteins | sample AgamicOrSfe_FD_200242 | JGI IMG/M metagenome (GOLD analysis project Ga0268246, IMG submission 200242) | Agave microbial communities from Guanajuato, Mexico - Or.Sf.e (v2) (version 2) | ecosystem: Host-associated > Plants > Phyllosphere > Phylloplane/Leaf | place: Guanajuato, Mexico | collected...
TTGAGTTATGTGGAATGATGGAACAAAAGTCTCGTCACAAGAGTGAGGTCGACAAGGAAATTTGACCATGTGTGCTCTGGAACGAAAATGCGGGGAAAGTGCGCTAGTCTCAAAGAAGTCAAGGAGAAACTTCACGCTCATGAATATCCTTAGAAATGGATGAAAGGTTCGTCGTCGTTAATGGCTTCTACATGCTTGCCAGTATGCCTAGATGACCTCCAAATGCACCTGATCTGACTGTGCTCATGACCTCCTGGACCTGGTATCTCATACATAATTATTTCCAAACGCCTTGCTCCCTGCACTATCCCATCCGTCGTACCCATGCTCTTGGACACATCTCCCAGTGAACATTTCATTCGGCTGCTCGTGTAACAGCCTGCGCATCGCTGGTCTCTGCAATACGCTCTGCTTGCCCTTCAGCTTTTGCAAGCGAAGGCTCGCCGTTAGAGATAGGTGCATCCGCCATTTCCACATCTGCAGCAGGAGCAGCTTCGCCAGATATAGGCGCGTCTGAAGGCGCAGTGGTTTTAGGTTCAGTGGTCGCTGTAGCAGTATTTTCCTGCATTGAGGGGGATGAAGCCGGAGGAGTGAGTCGTGGTGCAACATTGGGCTCCGAGGGTTCTGCCGCAATGGGTGCTGCTTGAGCTTCACCCATCTCAACGTCCCCAGCTTGTGATAGCTTTGAGACTTGTGAAGCATTAGCGCTCTTCAGATTAGCAGCTGATAGTACGCCATTCGTCGGAGATGCGGTAGCCTTTGCCTTCATGATATCCTCATGGATCTCCCCATTCGCCACTGCGACAGCTGAAGCAGCATCACCATTCGCACTTGCAGATGTCGGTGTGGCGACTCCGCTTCCGAGATCTGGCACAGCATTCGGGTTCTGGTAGTCCATGATGTTCATTCGTTTCCGTTGGCCTGGCTGCTTGACGATGCCATTCCTAGCGTTCTCTGATTCGTCCTCACTTTCACTGAGCTCTCCATCCTTCTCGACGTATTTGTCCCATCGTCGTTGCGTATACCGAGCATCTTTGTTTTCGTCTTCGTCAAGATCGTCCAACTCAGCGTCTGCTTCGTCATCGAAACCCTCGATGTCTCCAGGAACACTGGTCATCTGTACTGAAGGTCCAAACTTTGTCCTCGATAAGTTTTCGATGACGCTGTTCCTTATCTTTGCAAGATACTCTGGTGTGTTTGCATTGTCCATATTCGACGATCGAACGTCGAGCTCAAAGTCTGGTGCAAAGTACTGAAACATTGTTAGTATGATTGCCAATCTTTGTATGCGGATGTGCAAACCTCGTAGTATTCGTTGTAGGGCAGCTCGGGTCCGATTGACTTTCCAACCAGAATGCCGGTCTCATATGCCCATGCTCGTGCCACGTTTCGCATCGTATAGCCACCTCCTCCAAGCACCAAAACAGGCAGACCAAAGCCCTTGACAAAGTGAACACAGTTGGCATGACCTTTCATGCTCAGATTGAAGCAGCCTAGTTTATCGCCCGACAAACTGTCACCTCCACATTGAAGTACGATGGCTCCCGGTTGATACCACTCCATGACATGCTTGATGACAGGCTCGAACATACTCTTGTAAGAGACGTTGTCAATACCATCGCGAAGGGGAATGTTGACTGCATAGTACTTTCCAGAGCCTACACCAATGTCGCGTAGCTCACCAGTACCCGGGAAGTATTCACCGTACTTGTGGAAGGAGACCGTCATCACACGATCTGTTGTGTAAAACGCTTCCTCCACACCGTCACCATGATGAACGTCGATGTCAATGTAGAGTACGCGTTGGTGAAACCTCAACAGCTCGATGATGGCAAGCACGATATCTGGAAAACATCAGTTCCGGAATACCTTACAACGTTCAAAGATCAGCTTACCGTTCACGTAGCAGAATCCGCTGGCCTCGCCTTTTTTGGCATGATGCAGGCCACCGGCCCAGTTCACTGCTACATCACACTTGCCTCTGTTGAGTCGTGCGGCACCCTCCATACTGCCACCTGCACTTATGCCGCAGAACTCGAACAGTCCATCGAAGACGGGACAGTCATCACCGACATTGTATTTGCCTTGCTCTTTCTGGAAACTGTCCATGTTATCTGGCGTGACCTTGTTCAGGAAGTCGATGTACTCGTCAGTGTGGAATTGGGTCATCTCAAGCTTGGATGCTGGTTTTGCGCGCTATCAAGAACGTTAGTAGAAGCTCTGAAGAGGAATTCCCCAAGAATACTCACGTAGATCTCCATCTTCTTGTAGAGACCGGAGTTGAGGATGAGACTGTGAGCTATCCGTATGCGATGAGGCTTCATGGGATGGCCAGTGTTGTAGGCGAAGTTTCCAACATCAGAGTCGTAGAAGTACGCGACCTTCTTGGTAGGAGTACCATTTCCAGGCGCAAATGGATCCTCCAGAGGAGGACCTATCGCCGTCATCGCAGAGGATGAGAGGAGACACCAGAGATCGTTCTACGAGAGGATGAGACGAGGTAGCTTAAATTGTTTAATTGAGCATCACCGAGCGCAAAGTTGTAGTGTAGAGAGAACAATAAACCCCAGATACTTTAGTTGATGCTGGAGCACTGACGATTGGGGGTCACGCAATAAACTCCTAACTCCGGAGTCTTGTCTTGGCATCCAAGGGAAACCATCACCATCTCATCTCAAGAACACACTCGCGTGCTCGACAGATCAACTACAACCTCAAATATAGACATACCATCTGAAGCTACCTGAATCCGACTCCTCTAATCTGACGCGTCTATCGCCTTTCTCGTCTTCACAACCGCAATCATGGACAGATTAAATCGCATGCTGCAAGCAGCACAAATGGGAGGCGGCGGAATGGGTGGTGGCCCAGCTCAGGTCAGTAGCGACAGCTCAAGAAAAAACCTCTAATCTCATGAGCGGTGTCTTTTGCGATGGTCCTTCGCTCTGGGTTCCAGCAGATTCAGATATCATGTTTTGCATGGACCGGAGAACAGACAGATTCGCGCTGGACAGTCCACCTCGAATGATGACTATTCAGTACTGTAACCACCATTATGCTGACACTTGAATCTCTCCAGGATACATATCTCGTTGATAACGCCGAAACAGTCTACATCTCGTCGCTTGCGTTACTGAAGATGCTGCGACACGGTCGCGCAGGTGTGCCTATGGAAGTCATGGGATTGATGCTTGGAGAGTTCGTCGACGACTACACAGTGCGAGTGGTAGATGTCTTTGCAATGCCGCAAAGTGGTACAGGTGTCAGTGTCGAAGCAGTCGACCCAGTTTTCCAGACGAAGATGATGGATATGCTACGGCAGACAGGAAGGTAAACAATCGCGCATCGGATCAAGAGGAAGCCGAAGCTGACGACATATGCAAGACCCGAGACTGTCGTTGGATGGTACCACTCACATCCAGGATTCGGCTGTTGGCTATCTTCCGTTGATATCAATACACAGCAATCCTTCGAACAACTTACACCTCGCGCCGTAGCGGTGGTGGTAGACCCGATTCAGTCAGTCAAGGGCAAGGTCGTGATAGACGCCTTCCGCCTCATCAACCCGCAAACACTCATGATGGGCCACGAGCCACGTCAAACTACATCAAACATCGGACACCTGAACAAGCCTTCCATTCAAGCACTCATTCATGGACTCAACAGACACTACTACAGCATTGGCATCAACTACAAGAAGACGGGGCTTGAGGAGAACATGCTCATGAACCTTCACAAGCATGTGTGGACAGAGGCACTCGAGATGAATGACTTCAGGGAAGAGGGCCAGAGGAATGAAGAGAGGCTGAAGAGTCTTGTGAGCTTGGCAGAGGGCTACGAGAAGAGAGTCAAGGAGGAGACCGAGCTCTCCAAGGAGCAGCTGAAGACGAGATGGGTCGGCAAGCTGGATCCGAAGAAACGTAAGTCTGAATAGAAGAAGGTGTCTACTGGAGCTGGAGCTAATTATCTTGCAGACATTGAAGACGTCGGACAACAGGTCATCGAAGACAACATTGTCTCACTATCACGACAGATGATCGACAAAGAAGCATCCGTTCCGAAAGCTCGGTCAACCGCTGCAGCAAACGGCAATGCTGATGGCAACGGCAGTATGGAGGTTGACGAAGAGTTATAGACTGGCGCCAGAGATTGTCTAGTCATGCGTCTATGATATGTAATAATGAGCACCCTTTCGGTCGCTGAGTAATAGAGCTCTTTCGAAGGAGACTTCGGCCCCTTTTCGTCGTGATTTTGCCATTGGAATCGGTGACTTCATCATTCGTGACTTTCTCGAGAACATCGTAACATCGACGAAAACTGTTGTCAGCAAGACGCATCTTTAGCGACTTTTAAGAACATGAAAGCAAGTGCAATCTTCCGCTACGCCAATCCGGTATCACCTGGCCGCAACAACCCTTTCAGACCAGCACCGCTAGCACTACTGCCTCCCATTCCGCTGTATAGAAGACTCTTCAGAGCACATCGCAAGCTTGCCCCAGATGAGCGTATGCTCGGTGATATGTACATCAAGAGCGAGTTTAGAGCACACAGGAATGTAGAGAATCCCATACACATCGTATGCAATCAGCTTCCCTGAGGGTGGTGAGCAGAGTTGCCCGTACTGACACGACTCTTGCAGGTTGGTTTCCTCACAGAGTGGCAGCTATACGCACAAATGCTCGAGCAAGATGGTTGGAAAGAGGCTAAGATTGACAAGGAAAAGCTGGAGAAGATGAGCGGTATGTGTGTTGGCGGTAATGCGACAGAGCTGTACTGATTATCGTCATTGGTAGACCAGCAGATTGGCCAGTTGTATGAGCTCATGCAGGCATTACAGAAGCGGGGAGCGGGAGCTGCTGACGACGAGATGGACGAGGCTCTGAACATAAATGTTGACGAGCACAAGTCGTGATGATGATGGTGAAATCTCATCTTCATCATCATCACCATATCAAGGCACCGTTTTAGGCCTGCGGCTTGCGTCACCTCCTGCTCGCACATGCTTAGTCCTTAGCATGGCATGCGGAGCGTCCACTACTCTCGTCTCTCTTGGAACGCTTATAGACAGACGGAACCAAGCCATTCACCGCAAATGATCAGAACAGTTTAAACGGCCACAGCAGACATACATAAGCGGCACTTACGATCTCAAGCTCAGTTCCACGATAGCTAGGAAGAAGCACTCGACGATCGTTTGTGCCCATCCATAGTGAGGTAAGCGACGAGCCTGCCGGGCGACTCACCACCGCAGACGGAGTGGCTTCGGCGACTAAGAGAGCACACAGCACAGCAGCATCACCCAGGCCTCTGACATTAAGACCAATATCATCCTTCCGGTGTTGCGGATTCATCATCATCAACGACAGCGTCCGGTCGTTAGGCATTCAACCCGAACCAATCCACAGCTTCGATTCTTGTCCATCCTCCGCACGATGTGCAACTTCAACTACTTCCAATGTCCACACTGTTACACGCAGTGGTTTCAAATGATCTATCCCTGCCAATTGAACGTCATACAGCCAGACCCCACCAGGATCACGTACTGCAACAATCTCTACACCTGCCCCATCCTCCAGCCATGGGCCACGAACAGATATGTTGAGATGCCCGTCCTTTTCTGGGGAGGGCAGCCGGACTCACCATGTCCTGAGTGCCAGCGAGACTTCGTCTGTGATCCGTCTTCGGTCAGGATATTGAAGAGGCTGCCAACGGTCACGACGGATTCGGGTTGCGGGTGCGTTGTGATGTGAGGATCTAGTCGTTGGATCCTGAGGAGCTGGATTTGGGGAATGCGTTGCTAGAACTACAGCCTGGGAGTGTTCGGCAATGAGAAGAATGGGGCTGAACGATCATGGCGGAGCAATAGAGAAACAGTTGCATGGACCCTTCGGCATCAGGATGCTGTATGATCACGACAGTGTACGATTCAGAGCAAGAATTTAGCATTTTTTTTACTCAATAGCCCTCTAGACCTTGACCACGACGCCTTCGAAGCTATATATCTCCTTGTGGCTGCTTCTAGACTTTCCACACAATCACACCCATCCCACGCTTGTGAACATCGTGGATCATAACTCGTCCGCTCGTCCACTTCCTGCCCACCTAGGCCTCAGCAATCCCCTGCGCATGCTTCAGCATCAACATCCACTTCGACCCTAGTTCTCCCTTCTCCCTTCTCCCATCCTCGCCTCATTCACACCGGACAAGCCTACAGCCGCACTCGCCATCAGCATCAGTCGTCATTGCCCGTGGCCCGTCCCAGATTCGCATTGTGCGAAACTCAATCAGCAACTTACCGTGCCGCAAGCGCTGCATTTCTTCGATTCTCCATTTAGGGGTGCTGCGCATTTGGGGCAGGTGGCGTGGTTGGGCATGTTGATGTTTGAGAGGTTGATACCTTAGTGCAGAAGAGTGAAAGATGGACTAGAGAGCTGGAGGATTGCCACGGGGGTTGTGTGGCGTTGGGTCTGCGTGTGGTTTGTGGTTTGTGGTCGATCTTCAGCAGCAGAGCTCGACGGTAAAGCTGATGTTTTGGTTGAGGCAAGATCTAGGATGGTTTCAGAGCTCTCTATCCTACAGATGGTACGGGGTAGTCTGTTGTTCAATTCATATTGTGGCGTTACTTCTTCGAGACCGAGTTCAATTTCTCCTCACTGTCACTGTGCTCGTTATGCGACAAATCACTTGAAATTGCAAGAATGTAAAGACGTATTCTATTCAAACGACCTCATGATTGATATTATGCTGTCCATGCTGTCTCAATGCAAGTAAACCATCGCTATGCTTCTCTTCGCATCGCCCAATGCTCAATTACAAATTACCTCCGCCTCATCTTGCCATTCAACCTTGCCATTCCCTCTTCTCATCTTCCAAGCCATACTCGCTCACCCTTCAAATGTACTCCCAAGCAGGTCCAGTCGTAACATTAACAGCCACAAAGTCGAACCCCTCACAATCCGTCTTCTCGAACCCCTTCACCTGCACAAAAATCTCATACGGCGCCCCTCCCGCCTTCTTCGTCGGACACGCCACAAAGCCACCCGCGTGCGAAATCTCGCCAAACGAGCCCTCCTGCGTGACATTGAAACCGCCGGTGGTGCTGCCAGCAGGCATAGCATTCGTATGTGCCTCCGTGAACCTCAACGCGCCCTTAGGGCCGATATAGACGACTTGACCGCCGGGGACAGCAGTGTCCATGACGAGGTTGTCGCCGTTGAGACGGAGCGTGGTTGTGTTGCTCAGGGATTCGCAGGGAATGCCGTCGCCGGGGGGGCAGTAGGTGTTGGTTTGTTTGCCGATCCAGAACTTGGAGTCGCGGGCGTTGATGGTGGCGAAGTGGATGTCGGAGCCGGAGCGCAGGGACATGAGGCCGAAGGCGGAGGCGGTGGCGGTGGGTGCAGGGGCGCTGGAGGTGGTGGCGGCAGCTAGTGGTGCTGGGGCTGCGAAGGCGGTGGCGGCGAGGAGGGCGAGGGAGGAGATGGTGGTCTTCATTGTGATGTTTGGGTTGTGGTGTTGTTGTTGAGAAAGGTTTGAGTTGTTGATGTTGGAGTAGTCGATTTGAGTTGAGATTGAATTTGCAAGTTGTGGTTGTGGTTGTAGTTGCGATTGTCTTGAAGATGTGATGAAGATGTGATGATGAGATGAGAGAGAGAAGACAAGAGGACTGTAGCTGCCTTTATATCACACGAGCTCGCATGGAAGCAGCGACGCAGTCAGATCAGCATCACCAAAATTGTACATTGGTCTATTTTCTGCACAACGCCAAGCCATGGATTGTCTGTCATATGACTTCACTTCGCTTGGTCTGAGGGTATGTCTTGCATACTGTACGATATCAGACCGTGGGCCTTACCTAAAGAGCAAGAGGTATGTATGAGCAATAAATGATTGCCCTGTCTCTGCGAGGTATAATTGTGACTTGGCGTAAAATTGAAGGGCGCGGTTGCTATTTTCGAACACAAGACGACACAACGTCTTCAGGGTGCCAAGTAACCTTATCCCTATACGAGCTTTCAGGTCGGATGACGGCAGCAGGAGAGCTCTAGAAAGCCTCCGTATGAGATGATCATTTTCGATTACACGGCTGCTATTGTTATCGTCGGCTACCACGCGAGGATGTAGTTAATATCGACGAACAAATGCCAGCAGGAGAGTTGAGCGTGAGTGATGTCCTGAGAGCCTCATTCCAAGTTCGATCACGTGACGATCATGACGTCGACCCTCCTGAAACATCAATGTCGGAGATCCGACCATGGAGTCGTTCGATCGTCCCAAATAGATAGCATAATTTCGATACTCTACAGAGACTGTACAAGACGTAGTGCTCGAGAGCTGTCACCGTGACTACCTCACTTGATCGAAGAAAGACTCATGCATGCATAAAGACTCCAACAGTGCGATTGATAGGCACATATCATGGCCACACCTGCATTACTCGTCACACTGGGAGCATTAGCATACTATACATACCAACGTCTACTCTCCACGAATACAGACACAGCAGACTCCATACCCGACTCTCTGCACCCTGACGCCCCTGTACATCGACCTCAACATCCCGCCTCAAATGCTGACGCTTCCTACTATCCCCGCACTCCTAGAGACATCGAAAAGGTGATCTCTCTCCTCGTCACGAAACTACCTCCGGAACTTGTGCTTGACATTCTCGATCACGCCGAATACTGGGTCCGCGAGACTGTCGAGCGATCAGATCGCATTGTCGTGGCGGAGCCCTCAGCTGGGACGGCTTATCTACGAACCTGGCCTATTCTTTGGGCTTCTGGAGGCGCATCATCGAATTCACCACCGTACCCGGGCACCTCACTTTCCTTTGATGACCTTCCGCACGACGCTCCTTCTAGCACACCACCACCACCAGCTTCGCCATTGGGCAATCTCGAGTCGGAGTCAGACTCTGATCCCGAGCCCGACTCCCCATATCCGTCAGACTCAGACTCGAAGCCCGGTCCCGTACACGAGATTACATTCACTCTCGTCTCCCGCGATCAAGGCTGGTCAGGCCAACGCCAATTTCACGGCACATACGAACAGGTAAGGCTTTCTTACTATTGCTAACGTCTCTATGATTGTAAAGATCAGCTCTAATGAATGAAACAGAGTTACACGTGGTGGGAAGTGCGCGTTGTCCCTCCTTCCGCGCCACCTTCAGGCTCCGAAGCCGCCATCGCCGAATTCGAAGGCGACTGGCGACATCATCGTTGGCTGCACCGTCTTACGGACGCGCAGGTGCGGCAGTGGCGGCCAAGGAAATTGCAGTATAATGTGCATGCGAGTCCGCAGGCCAAGAAGCATGTGGTGACATGGCGAGCGGACGCGGAGGACGAGTACGAGAGGAAGTGGGTGAGGGGCTTGCGACAGGGTGAGTGTGTAGAAATCACCGTGTGGGCGCAGTATCCAGTGAGTCCTCAATCGTCTGAGACATGTAGCCTCGCTTGCTTACTAATGGCAGGGTTGGGCGAATCACGTCCAAAGCGCGAGGATAGACGTGCTGGTGAAGGGGTAACAGTGAGGCACATCGACTTGGGACGGACTGCCATGAAGTATTGTTATGAATTGTATACCTACCACGAGCTCCGAAGGATCTGCTTATCACCTCAAAGGCCGCAGAGCACTACTAACACACTGGAGCATCAGTCTGAGCAGAAGCCATAATGCACTCTCCACAAGACTTCCCTAAATATCTCGTGGCTCCATGCTGCGACAGCAAAGGGCTCGGTATGACATGGCCCGATGTGCTTCTTCCCCGCTTCTCCAGACTTCTGCCTCTTTTGACACGCACCCATCCACGTACTGTTTGCCTCACTCGATTACACCCGCGGGCCAAGTATGTCGAGAATCTACTACAACCCTCTACTAAGGCCGCACTGTGACCTCGGTATAGACCTTGCTGTCTTGCACATGGCTTGATCTGCTTTTTAACGACCTTCTGCTTTCGAACATAACCTGCTGCATTCGGGCAAGATGAACCTCACGATGCTTTACGGAGGACCCCATGCCGCCAGCCATGCTGTCACGCCTTACCGTCCCGGATTGGTATAGTACCGAGCGATGGAGTATAAGAGTGACCTACATTGCTGTTGACACCCAACCTGTTTTCTTTTCTCGCATTCCATCCAGTATCTTGACTACGGCAAATATGCTCTCAAAACTCTTCAAGCAAGCCACCCTTGCTTCTGTCGCTCTTGCCACAGTAGCATCTGCATACTCAACATGTGTGGTACCATTCGGTGGTCAAGGTGTTGATGACTCTGCTGCTGTTCGAGCCCTTCTGCCCAATTGTTCGAGCAATGCTGAGATTGTCTTTTCCTCTTGCACAACTTACAACATATCCACACCCATCAACTTTGGAACACTAAACAATGTCACCATTTCCATCCTAGGAAACCTCAACTTGCCCAGCTCTATTCCTTACGTCCAGAGTTTGGTGAATGCTACCGCAAAGGGCAGCTTATACTGGTTTACCTTCGCAGGTGTGAATGTAACCCTACAAGGGAATCAGAACCCAGCCGAGGGCTTTGTATATCCTCAGTAAGTGTCCCCAAGACACAGATATCTCCAGCTGCTGATACATTCGTCAGCGGACAACAATGGTGGCAAGCTGCACAATATGTGACCCCCCTGGGCGGTCTCCCGCTCCGACCTCATGGCTTCAGCTTCAACGCCAATAACACGATCATTAGATACATGAAGGTCAGCCAGCCGATTGCTTGGAACTTTAACTTGAAAGGCAACAACTACGTTGTGCATGATAACTGGATCGATGCGTCATACGATCTGAACACGCCAGCTGTCTTTCCTTTCAACACTGATGGCTATGATGTGGGAGGGTATAACTACACTTTCTACAATAACCACGTCTTCAATGGTGATGATTGTGTAGCCGTAAACAACGGAGGTACGTTGGACCTGCACTCTCCCTGTTGGTTTCTAGGCAATACTCATTCTATCATTAGCTCACAACATCTACATCACGGACATGATCTGCGAGGGTGGTCACGGCATCTCGCTTTCGGGTACCGATAACATCAACAACGTGACATTCAAGTACGTCTCCTTGCACTTCTCCCTCATCCACCCCTGCTAACCATACCACCAGCAACATAACCTCCCGCAACTCCCTCTACGCCACCCGCTTCAAGTCCTCCCTCAACTCCCTCGGCAACGTCTCCAACGTCCACTGGCAAAACATCTACGTCCTCAATGCCACCTTCCCCATCTTCGCCACCTCCGTCTACTTCGACCAGAACACAAACCGCGGCATGGTCCCGGGCGTCTACCCAGCCAATTCCACAGCAACGCACATCCAGAACTTTAGCTGGACGAACGTCTCCGGCACAATTAACGACATGTATCCGGGTGATGGGTCGTGTGTCACTAATCCCTGCTGGTATGCTGTGTCGGGCGTGACGAATACGGCGGGAGTTACGTTCCAGTTGCTTAATAATACGGCGACGGATGTTGAGTTGAAGAATGTCAATTTGTTGCCGATTGACGGGAAGGGCGTGAGTGATACTTATTGTAATCCGAGTGCGTTTGTGGATGGGACGGAGGAACTGGGGTTTGTGTGTGCGAATGGTCCGTACAAAGCTACATAAAGTGCAGGATTGATTAGAGCATGACTTGTATGGTGTTGAGCTTGCTGGAAACATCATCATCAATCACATTTTCCGACCTCGGCCTTGGCTACTTGGCATTACACCAACACCTTCCCCTTCCAGCCTCTTCCTCACGTCCAACCACCTTCATTGAAGCGTGTACTCCTAATAACGTATGCATGAGTCCGCGTGTAGTCCGACCTTCCCTAGTGATTCTCGTGGCAGGAATTGTCGCATTGACTGGCAGAAATACTGAAAGATCGTGATATCGTGATATCAATTCTGTGACTTTTACTGCAATTCACTCACAATCACTCACAAAAGTCTACCTACCACACCCAAGCCTCCAGTATTTGGCGAGTTCCGGGGCAATAACTCACCTCCAGAATGGACAAACAACCCTCCACCCTCTCCGCCACCCTCTCCGCCTCCTCCGCCCTAAACTCCCATCCCTTCACCACGCCCACTACACCCAACGACACCACCCGAACCCCAGCCGCCCCCACTTCTCCCACCCGCCAACACAGCGTCGCCTCCACCACAACCTCCACGCTCTCACCCTCAACAACGCTCCATTCCTTCGACACCTCCAGCATCCACACCGACCTGACAGAACTGCCCAGCTACCACCCCACAAGGCGCGTTCCTACGATAGGGTTTGCTGCAAATTACGCTTTCCCACAGACGGTGCATCTGTCGATGGTACAGGACTGGCATCGTTCTGGCGTTGACTTTAATGTCGTGTTTGAGGGGACGGAACAGATGATCCTTAGGCTGGAGGGGAAAGTGTGGGGGTTGAGGCATTGTGTCGGTATGTCCTACATTCTGCGACTGTGGCTGGGATATGTTGTAATTGCTTTTTCACCTTCGACCTGGCGAGCTCATGCTTGCAAGTTCTAGTGCTGACGTGATGATCTAGAATTCCTGGTTCCGGCAACACGCTTGCCCTGCCTACATCTTCGTCAAGACGTGCCCGCACTCGGTCTCGACTTCTCTCTCTTCCCGCCCTCCTCTCACGACATGCGCTCTCCCGCCTCTCCCGCCCTCGCCCACATCGTCGTCCGCTCAGGCACCCTCGCCGGAAAGCCCTTCCGCAACTCTCTCTCCCTCAGCTTCACCAATCTAGCCGCCCAGCCATGGCAAACGGGCAGCTCGACGGCAGCGGACAGAAAGGTTGTGCTCAGGCTGGATACACAGGGGAAGCGGAATGCAAGCGATGTTGTGTTGGAGAGCGCGGATGGGAAGGGTGAAGAGGTGGTGGTGGCGAGGATTCGGAGGGTGCTGGTCAGTAGTGAGGAGAGGGTTGATATGGTGGTGGGGGCCGGGGTGGATGTGAGGTTGGTGGTGGCGTTGGCTGCGTGTTTGAAGTATCGGCGGAGGGAGTGAGGGTGGATTGCTTCAGGTGTGCTCACTGCTCAGATCGGAGGGTGTACCAGGGCATAGGCGGCAGGAAAATCTTGCATTATGCGTGGGAGTATCGACGAACTGCATCGCACTCGGAAGACATTGTGGAACTTATAACTAGTGCTGTAGACATAAAAGCACGAATGCGCAGCTTCTCCGGCTTACAGCCTCGTGACTCGAGAACGAGGATTCATAGACGAACAGCAGAGCAAGTCACTAACTCACTCTGCCGAGCCGCCTAGAACTGGCAAGATACACCCCACCATTGCGAAGATCGCATTGGCATACCGCCACGACCGCAAGGTTCTGGTCACTCTCGAAGTGACCGACTATTCGAGCTCTCTGACTCAGTTGCTTCCATACGAGCTAGTTAAGCTCTCCTCAGCAGCTTGATCCTGATTACGATCCCACTTTGCGAATCTCTTCACGACAAACGCTACTGTAATCGAGCAGTGGCCGAAGGCGATCGACCGCATTCCACCAGACACGACCTTTATCCTTGACTTCCGAGTTGTACTGCAGAAAAAGCCGGGACATTTCCAGGATGGGTATGCAAAAGGAGGAGAGATGTCATAGTAGTGGAAATATGCACAGACTCAAGGTTGGGGAAGAGTGGCTGCTGCACCTTTCATGAGGCTACGGCACTCATCAGGACAATCAAGGTCAAGGCAATAGATAGAAGGTATCGTGTTCAGTGTTGAAAACTTGCATACTTTCAGGCTCGAGTAATTCTCAGACACTCCGTTACAGGTCACGGCACTCTCCAATGCTAAAATTTGTCTCTACCTAACTTACCGTTATCCTGTTCTCCCCACTGCTTAGTCCATCTCGAGATGATCATTTCGCTCTCTATGGCCACCGCCAATCTGCCATTGCTGCTTGTGTGCCAGCTGCATCATTGTGTCGGTTTCAGAGCAATCTTACCACAACGTGACGACACTGTACTGATCGCCTGCTCTTCTGAAGCGTTCACTAGTGCTGTCAGTAGTGGTGTTAGTTTTTCACTACTGCGCCTTAACATGATTAGCATTTGCTTCAACTTGTTTGGCGGTATCAGCAGGATGCAGCAATACTAAGAGGAATAGCACGGAGCCTGAGAAGTGGTGAGTCAAAGACTGTGAGATGCTCAGAGCGATTCCTCTGTGAAAGGTGTGCCACACTGTTAGATTGGGTGCGAAGATTATGCATGGGTCTATGTTGAGTATGATGAGTAGCATGAGTGACGAGGAAGGTTTCAGAAGAGTGACGTTCTGTTCTATAATGTAAGCGACTATCTCATATTATCTAATTCATACATGATGACCAAAAAAAGCTTTTCTCCTCATGTGCTCTCATTCCTGTACTTCATCTCCCGATCCCATCATTGTTGATCACTTCTCAAAGAAGGAAGACAGCAAGGGCAGCCACTCCAAGGCCCAACGAGACGCTGAGCTTGCCGGCAAGTCCGGTGTATGGGGCGACTGTAGCTTGTCCAGTGTAAGGGGTCACGGTCGTCTCTCCGTTCAGAGCAGTGCTGCTTGGGCCGACGACGAACGTAACGACGGTAGGCTCGGACAGGGTGGTTGTGGTCAGTGTACCTGATTGACTGTTGACTGAGACGACCGGAATGTTTGTGGAGAACGAGACTGTGGTGGGCGAAGCTGGCAAGCCTCCTTGGATAGCGAATGTGGCAATAGAGGTACTATGAGTCGTGCTGCTTGAGGTTGTAGAAAGTCCGACATTGATGAAGACCGACGGGACCAAGACGGGAACACTGACGATAGCTGATGCTGGGGTCGATGGAATGACGGTCGTGAAGGTAGAGCTTCCTGACAGGACTGTCACAGGGAAACCAGCCTCGGACCCAACCGCAGATGATGACAATGTGAGGATCGAGACAGCGCTTGGTGCAGCGGCAACGTTGGTACTAATGGTAGTAGATTGGCCGATGACGACCACGTTGAATTGGCTGCTCAAAGGGGCGGAGACGAAGGAAGCGAAGCCGGTTGAGGTTGCCAGTGAAAGTACTGGCAGGGTCGGGCTCGAGGTTCGGATGGCAACTGTTGTGGTGAGTACAGAGTTGGGAGCTTCAACGACAACGACTGTTCCACTGCTGGCTGCGGCGACGGGCACAGTCGAGTTACCGAAGGGTGCGAGGGTGACTGTGGTGCCTGTTGGTGGAGCACTAGACGATGAGCCAGCAGCAGGAGTAAGTGTAAGGACGACTGGGCTGGCAGTCGAGTTGCCGAGGACTGAGGGCACAGGTGTGGTGACTGCGAGCGTGGGTGAGGTCGCCGGCACAGGGAACACGACGATTGAAGTCTGCGTACGGTTTCCGAAGACTGCGCTGACCGTGACAGATGTGAACGCAGGTGCAGACGAAACCAGACCGCCAGCCCCATTGCTGACCGAAGATGGAGCTGCGACCGGAATGAGCAAAGTGGAGACCTGGATAGCTGAGTTGTTGAAGGACGCAGTGACGAGCACTGTCGAGTAGGACCCTGCTGGTGCGGAAGAGACCGGGCCGGTACCATTCGAGACGACGCTGGTAATGTTTGAGGCCGCCGTCGTGGTCTGACCAGCAGTAGTGGAAGTCGTAGTGGTGGTAATCGGACCAGCAGAAGTAAGGGTCGTTGTAGTCGTGTTCGAAGCCGGGGCGCTGCTCAGAGAAGAAGAGGAGACAGTGCTGATGGGAGAACTAATAACGACAGAGCTGCTGGAAGACGAAGACATACTGACTGCAGTAGTAGAAATGCTGACGGTGCTGTTGACTGAGGTTGAGCTGCTAATCAGGGGCGCCGTGACCACTGCAGACGATGTTGTAACGACAGAAGAACTGACAGCCGGGGAAGTAGCCACAGAGGATGAGACGCTTGGGTAGGTTTGCACGCTCTCAGAGTGAGTGATGTAGGTTGTGCTCAGTGCGACAACCGACGATGAACTGGCAACAGCTGGAGCTGTGTTGAGAGTGATGACACCAGGCGTGTGCGTTGTCGTAGTCGTGGAGAGAACGGACGCCGATGTTGAGGCAACATCCACAGTTGTGGTAGCGAATGTGGTAGAAGTACGAGTCGACAAGTAGGTGGTGGGACAGATCGAAGTAGTCAACGTGTCGACGAACGTGACCACGAGGACGTTACGAGCAGGACAGTCGGTAACGGTGGCTGGGCACTAGGGATGAATGTCAGCTCGAGTAGAGTAGTTGACCTTTTCTTTCTGTGCTTACCATGCTCACTGTCACGTATTGTGTGGCAACAACTGTAGAGGTCGAGAGAGTAGGATAGACGTCGACGACTACGATGCTCGTACTGGTCTGAATGACCTCAGTAACACCAGGAGCAGTCCCTAGATTGACACCAAGGTTGACTAGAGTTGAGGTCAGCTACTGGTCGAGTAAAAATTCAAGCAAAGTACTCACCAGCCTGACGAGGACGCAAGTCGTGACCATGTCCATCGTGTCCGAGCCCAATCGCTCCGACCTGGACCAAGGCAGCAGCCAAGCTGAGGATTTTTGAGAAGTGCATATTGTCGACTATTTAGAGAAGTGAAGTAAAAGGCACCAAGAAGAAGTTGAGGTTGTAAAAGCTGAGCTGTCAGAAGCGAAGAAGCAAAGAAAGACAAGCACAAAGGCTGAAGCTCTAAAGACAGCTCCAAGAAACGAAGCAAAGAAAAGGTGAAGCAAGTTGGATGTGGTGAGAAGGAGGATGAAGATGAGAAGATGAGATGCAGGATATAAAAGGAGGGAAATTAAGGGTACAGGGCAGTGACGCTAGCGTCAAGGTCCGTGATGCCGAGATGTGCTTGAGTTGAGACTGCCTAATTTGAAAGCATGCACAGCAGGCATTGTGCAGCTACCGCTCTTGATGGTCTCAATCCTGGTTGTCGAGACTCGGTCAGCAGGCGGTGCATCCTCTTAACCAGGGCACGATGAGCTGTTCAGAAGGTGCTCAGGAAGGTGTGCCTCTGATGCTCTCAATGGAGCTGCAGCGACGAACCATCATGTTGCTCTCACTCTGCTGGGAGCAGACACCCGATTGTCTCTCAGATCCTGGATACTTCCTTCTGTACACCTCCAATCTTTACTCCCATCGTCTCATGTATTGTGACTCTTTTGTTCCAATTATAGTACAACATCTCCACCTTCACTCTCAATCAGGGGCAGTCTCATCCGTAATCTTCTTAACCTCACAAACAGGACATCCTCTCGTGCCCCAAATCCCCTTCACCATCTGAGCATGCGTCATCTTATTTCCAACTCTTCCAGCGTTCCAGCTCGGCTCAGAGTCATCGAGCTCCGTAGCCGCCAGCTGTCTCTGCAGTGCATCTATCCTATTTTTATTCGAATCGTCCGTAATCGCATCCAGTAAACATGTAAGATGAAATATATGTCCGCAAGGAAAGCCCAAAAGATGATCACTGCTGTCCGTGTCCGCGCCTGCTGGTGAAGATGTGTAGGAAGTCTTGCACACAGAGCATAATCCTCTCGTCCCTCCTGTGAGCTGCTCCTCCACAGCTAGGCTATCTGAGACTTCAAAGACAACACCCTGCATGTGGTGGTTTCGTAATGTCTCCATCAGGCCAAGGACTTCACTACTCAATACTATAGCTGCACCTTCACTGATACTCGACATGACCTCACTCTCTTTCACCAGTCGCCCAAGACTGTCCTTGAGACCAGGAATCTCAAGACCGTTAGGTATGCGCTTGACGAGATCGACCGGGTTTATCGTCGTACCTGCATGATCCAGGAGTCCTCGAATAAACTTTGGCTTTCCAGGATCATTCATGCTAAAGTCGAGAAGATCTTCCCAGAGTGTGTCGTCGTCAATCTCTTTTGCAAAATCGATTGCCTCTTTTACGTCATCCAATTCGTCTATGATAAGATGAAGCGCTCGTTTCGTCTGCCCTGTAGCTGAAAGCAGATGCACCAGTTCGGGAATGTAATGGTACTGCTCACACACCCTTGAAGCATGGTCAAAGGAGTAGTCTTGACTGGACCGCAAGTATTGTGCTAGAAGCGGTTGCGAGTACTCTGCAAACAGACTGACGGCAAGATCGCCAAATGGTGCCATCAATGCTTTCGTCGCAGAGTCTGTACTTGCTCCAGGGTCAAATCGTGACTTTCGCAGCGTCGCTCGAGCCTGTGCCGGTGCAAAGTGCTGGTCAAGTGCTTCGTGGCTTTCACCTCGCCATACCGCACTCAAGTAGAAGTAGAGGAATGGTCGTCCAACTGATCCTCGACTTTTGAGCTGATTTACCACGGCAACTTCAGAGATGATCCCCTGAACAGCCGCTGAGACCAGCATCTGCACAGGCTCCTGACTGAGGCTCTCGAGATCGTCCAGATTAGAATTTTTCTGTTGCTCAGATAGTCGAATCGTAATGAAAGAGTAGACATCTTCCGCAAGCGACGCCAGTAGTTGATAGTCGCGTACCAGGTCAAGTGCTGCATCGGCGTTTTGTGTTATGATATAGCAATGCAAGGCCTCCGCAGGTCGACCGTCAGCCAGGTATAGCTTAGCAAGACAATCCTGCAGAATGTGCCAGTCCTTGCCTTTGACGCCGTCCTCGACAGTGTTCTCCCGAACGTCTCCAGTATTCAGCTTTGACTCGATCGCTGCAGTGACACTCGATATGTCAAACAAGCTTGGGTTCCACTGATCGAGTAGCTCTTTGAGACGACCTCTATCTTGATTGATATAATTGCCCAGTACCAACTCGTAAACCATGGACGGCATAGGCGGCTTCATCTGCTTCGTAGGAATGTAAGGTGTGATCTCGTCAAATCTGTTCGCCTGCGCAAATGCCCATATCCATCTTTCCCAGCCAGATGAAGAGTCAAGCACTCTGCCAGCAATCGCTCCAGCTACAGCCCAGTCGTTCTTCGTCACAAGCTGCTGTACCCACATGTCGCCAATGCGCCGCTTTTCTTTCGCGACAGCAGAATTGTCGGCGCGGCCGCTTGTTACAACATGCTCTGACGAACTGTCATCAGCGAAGAAGTCCACCAAGCTTCCATTTCTGGCACTAGGCGTGCCTGGTTGAGAGCTGGCAGGCGCTTTCACTGAGCCGACAATCTCAGGATGTGCTTCAACCAGATCGTAGGCTTCTTCGTATCGTTCATGCTCCAGCAGCCAGTTGAGTCTGTCAGTCAGATCTCTCTTGATGGCAAGCACGCAATCGTACGGACTATGAATGAAGATCTTCAGTCCTGGTTTGCCCACTGGTGCTGCTGTTTCTCGCGAAGGTCCTGGTCGTGGTGGTGCACTCGCAGTCACGCCTGATCCTGTGGCTGTCGGAGCGCGATCACCGCTGCTGGATGCGCTGAGAACACTAGCGCCAGAGCTGAAGAGTCGCGTCGCACTCACACCAGCATTGATACTGGCATCCCAGATTCCACCGCTGATACCACCAATGACTTCTAAAGCTCCCCTCTGCTCGTTCTGTTGTGTTTGTACTTTCGGCACGAAGATTGTTGACATTTGATAATCTCCAGCTGCAAGTGTCTCGAAGCGACTGACCGTCAGACCTTCGACCTCAACCTCATCCTTGTTGGCTGATTTCAAGTCGATCAGTCGCAGGTCCGGTGGTAGTCCATTCTGCCTTCGATGCCGGCCTTTCTTTGTGGCATCTGTAGGAGTATTTACTGGGTTGTCGTTATCATCCCGGGTGCGATAAACAAGTGCTAATAGTAGAGTCGGGGTATAAAGCGTAACGCCAGAAACAATCCCGTCCGGGAAAACAACTCTAGATCACAGATTAGCTGAGTACTCGAGACGTGCACAACACACAAGATGACATACTGATGCACGATCTCGGCTTTACCAGAAGTCGCAACTTCTCCGGAACGTCCAGGATGCACATGAACCATCCACACAGTGTCTCCCCAACCAGTCACAAGTCTTTCAACTCTTCGTGCTCGTGGCGTGACAGCTGCCGGTCGCCGCACGCTTCCCGGCCGAACGCTGCCCGGACGAATACTGGGTGCAACCGACGCTGTATCCGAGAATCCATTATTGGGAACAACAACATCCTCAACAGCATCTTCCATGTACCGATCGTCCACCCATTGTGCATGCGCTTTCCACACTCCAGCCATATCTTCCCACCTTCTGCGATTCGGTCGTGGAACATGTGCGATACGCTTCCACGCAAGGTCCATCTGTGTGCTTTGAAGTTCCAAGCTTGAGCGCATAATCTTGGTGCCTTCTTCATTCGTCCACATCACGTATTTGCCAGATAACGACCATTTGATAGTACTGATGTTGCCCTCTCCAGCATGCAGCACTTTGTCACTGCCCGTGTTCGCGCCCAACCCAATAGCGCCAAGCCACCCTGAAGCCGAATTGGCAGCACTATTCGTATTTGCATCAGTCGGCACTCCAGTACGGCCTCCCACAGTCAGGATGAGCTGGCCTGCCATGCCTCCTGATAGATATGTTCGATCCAGCTTGTAATTAGGTGATAATGCGACTGCTTGTACAGGTCTTGCATAGTTGCGCAACATAACATCTTTTGGGTCGACAAGCGCAGATACACAGACATGCCCATCCATGGATGCCGTGGCGATGTATATTGAGTTGGCGGGAACTGCTGGTATGGTCGCGGTCGGACGAGTGCTCTTTGCGGTCGGTAACGCATCGGAGGCACTTGATGGTGTCCTACCAGCGCTGGTCCGGAGGGGAACTGTGATCTTTGAAGCCTGATCATCACCAGTAGTTGTCACAGAAGCGGTGGGAGAGAAGGGACTGATGGAGACTGCCGTGATTGTGCCCGAGTGAGCATGGTAGTGCCGTAGTGATTGTAGAGATGGTAATGAGAGTACGTGCTGCAAGGTTTAGAGTCTTCCGAGAAGAGGCGTGCGAGTCTGCGCTTACGATATTGCCATTATGTGTACCAACAACCTGGTAGCAATACTTAGTACTATATCAGTCTTCATTCAATCGCTCTACATACCATCTTGTCGCCCGTAACAGCGAATGCACTCGACGAGTCCCCACCGCGATACAGCGATGCAACACTCGACGTCAATCTTGTATACTTCAAATTGGGTTCCTTCTCCTCGTCCTCTTCTTCATCTTCCTCATCGTCGGTCTCCGCCGGTCGAGCTGGCGAGCTCTCGGCGCCGCTAGGAGGCTCTGTGGCGGACACGTCGTTGCCATTGCCAGCGTTGGCTGGGGCATCTTCAGCTGGCTGAACATGGACGTCCGACATGCTCCGCGCATTGTTGAGGCTTGTCAAGCTAGACGTGAATGGTGCCGTCGTAGAGACGGGAGCTAATCCGACTCAGACGATCGGCGCTCGCGTGAAGCGCTTCATCTGCAGATTAGCCAGTCAATTTGACTCCTAATAATCTATTCACACGACACAACCCAAAGACGAAAGACAAGCAAGACACTCATTGTGATCTGTGTGCAAGTGACTTATGTGAATCGTGGTCTGAGTTGCTCGAGCAAAGAAAGAATCATACCTGTCGTGAATATTGCGTTGACCTTCAAACAATATGTCAGCGACCAATCCACAAGCAGTGCTGCAGGCACTTTCAGACGAATACCAGAAACTCCAGACAGGTATGTCGCGTCTGCATGGAGTGGCCGCTCAAGAAGCGTACGTTTTACTAAGTACGGCATTCTCAGATCTTAGTACAGCAGTCCAAACGCGAGAACGGCTAGAAGCACAACAGCAGGAGAACTTAGGCGTGAAGAAAGTCAGTCCAAACTTGCTCGCATCTTTCGCAAGCTAGGCCGACGCTGATAATCACAGGAATTCGACGTCTTGACAGACAGTTCCACGATCTACAAGCTTGTTGGGCCTGTACTTTTGAAGCAAGATCAGACGGAGGCTGTGGCAACTGTGAACGGACGTCTCGAGTATATTGGGGGCGAGATGTACGTGATGATGCGGTGGGCTTGACATGGCGAGCAAGTGTCTGATTTCAAACAGAAAATCATTGGAGCAGCAACTTCAGAGTCTGCAGGAGAAAAGTGACGATAAAAAGATGCAGGTAAGATAGTACAATTGAAGACCGACTTGGACTTTCGCTGACAGCAGTCAGATCTACCAGCTGCAGAATCAAATGCAATCGCAGCAGGAACAGACAGCAGCTTGAACAGCGCCGTGACCGTGTGAGGTTGACCAAACACCAGCGGTGCGACCATCTTAGTCATCGCTCCGAATGCCTGAAGACCAGGATCGACAAGGATATGCCTGCCGTCTCGTCAACGCCAGCCGTAGTGCTTTGAGTACTCGACCTTCGGGTCAAGTCAAGCCAGGACGATGAGGCAGAGGGTGACCATAGGCGTCCTGCATTGGAGAATGGTCAGAGGTGGATCGTCTGCTGAAGGAAAGACGAGCTCCACGTCATGTTTCTAATTGTCGTGGTTACACTACCTTTTGTCTATGGGAAGTCATGGTTGCAGCAAGCAAGACGAGGCCGTTTCCGCAACTGGCTTCAGCATCAGAGGACATGCTTCTAGAGATCTAAACTTCTAGCTAATAGCTCTCAACGTCATCTCCGCCACCGCAAACGTCGCGGCACTGACCGGCAGCGCCCTAAACAGCGTCGGTCCCAAACCCTTCCAAAATCCAGCCATGCCCTGCTCTCTATACGTCTGCGCCACGCAGTCCCGCATATTCTTGTACCTCTGCGTCTCAAACTGCTCTCTTGCCGCATTCTTCACCGCTGCAGCTGCGCCTCCAGAATTCACCACTTCCTTCGCTGCTCCCGCCACACCCAGCCCGTCCGTCTGCATCTTGCTCTTGATGACATCGAATGGGTAACTTGCTAGCCACAATGTCTCTCCTGCCAATCCACCATAGGCCGCAAGCCGCCACGCCTCGACTTCACTCCTGTCCTTGAGCCCGCGCCGCTTGACATCCGCTTGCATCAGATATTCGTATGTCAGAAACCACACACCGTATGCCTGTGCTTCACGCAACAACGTCACAGCTTGACCTCTGTACAATCCGTTGGCGACACCGGCCCGACCGACAAGTGTTTGTATGCAATGCAGAGGTCCGCGGTAGAGACGGTCGGCTGGATTCGAGACGTGGGGCTGCGTTTGGAGACGGATGCGGACGTGCTCGATGGGTCCGGAGAGGACGGAGTTGGCGAGACCGGCGAAGGCACCAGCGGCGTAGTATTGCCCGTAGC
>Ga0268246_10000317_pt1 | contig 23031 bp, 21 predicted proteins | sample AgamicOrSfe_FD_200242 | JGI IMG/M metagenome (GOLD analysis project Ga0268246, IMG submission 200242) | Agave microbial communities from Guanajuato, Mexico - Or.Sf.e (v2) (version 2) | ecosystem: Host-associated > Plants > Phyllosphere > Phylloplane/Leaf | place: Guanajuato, Mexico | collected...
CAGGAAGGCATCGACATTGAATGTTCTTGCAGGTGTACTTCGTGATGTTACGATTCTCTTGGATATCCATACTCCAGGAGCAGGTGTCGAGGCCACAGTAGAAGGACTCTTTCGCATCGACCCAGACTGTTCGCAGTGTCAGCATGAATAGCTTGAATAGAAATAGTAGAGCTCATCTTACACTGAAAGTTACACTCCGCCGTCTCGTTCTTACACGAGAACGTCGCCTGCGGCTTCTGTGGCTTTACCGTATCAAGGATCTTCCTATTCGTGATATCACACATCTGGAAGTTCAGCTTCTGCACCAAGCCCTGCTTATAGCACACTCCGTCCTTCCCCTCCGGCATGAGCGCATCACACGCATCATCCGTCTTGCAGACATTGCAATTTATGCCACCCCAACCCTCATCACAATCACACGTCTCTTCATCCGCCTTGCGCAACGGCCTGTCCTCAAGCTTCCTCGCCAGCGATCCACACAACGGCTCTTTACAGTCTTCACCGCCAAAGCCGGGCGGACATATGCACTTGCCGTTTGCTTGGTTGCACTTTCCAAATTGGTGGCACTGGAAGTCTTCGAGATTGCAGTTGAAGCACGGAGGACAACCTTCAGGTCGATCTGCGAAGAGGTTGACTTTTCGTGTGTAGAGAGCTGGGTTTGGAGATGAGAAGGTGAGGTTGAGCCCGGCGGAGACGGTGGGGAGGAGGGAGGTCGAGGCAAGGAGGAAGGCTGTCGCAAGGAAAGTACGCATGGCGGCTGGGAAGTCGCCTCGCGATCGATAAGTGGAAGGCGCAACTGTCTGTAGTTGCGTGATGGGGTTTTCCTCAGTAGAACTTGAGCTGATTCTTTCGAAGACACTTACGGACGAGCTCTAGCACTACCTCAGGAAAGAAACAGTACAGAGCGACGTAGTGAAGTAGATGCAAACATCAGGTGAAACATGAGACAACCGGCCTCACGTCGGGATGATTACTCCGAGAACCTCGTGGCGATCCGGGGAAACGACAAAGGTCCAAAGTTACGGTCCGACAACTGTCTTCTTCCACTGGTGACATCCATGAAGCATAAAGGAATGAGGAGAGAAGAACACACGCATTTGTTTATTGGTATCGCATTCGTAGCATAAGCTGAAATATCATGCTTGTCTAATCTAAGACGAGTCTGTTCTCTTTCTTGCCACGTCGGCGGCCTCATCCTTTTCATTCTTCTCGCAGTGGACTCTGCGCTTGCTCTTCCTCCATGCTTCTCGCCATGTTCTCCTCTAGCCAACTTGAATCTCTCAGGTGCTGACTCTGCAGATCACGCTGCTTGTAGTCGCTCTCCCAGCAGTCACCCGTATGCTTAATCGTACCTCCGAAACGCCAGTCTCGATGTCCTTCCTTGGACAAAGGCTCTCCTCCCAACGATGAAACCCCAGATGAAAAACAGAAGTGAGAAGAGGAACGCTGCAAAGTATGATATTCGTCAATGCTGCCGCCTGCATGCTGCTCATGGAAGAACTTTTTTACTTTTCGTCTTTCCAAAGCTCAAGCCGGGCGTGCTTGTTTTTGAACGCCGGTATGCAAAAAAACAGAAACGCTAATGGTCGTAAAGGTCTTGGGTGGAAATGAAGTGCAGTGGCGATGGTCTGGCATGCATGTTTGCCATGTCATGCTGTCAAGTCATGATGTTGTGACCATGCCAAGCCGCGGTAATGTTGTACAGGCGTCGAGGGGGTATTGTTGCTGTAGTACAGGGACAGAAATGGTGACACTCGTACAAAGGAGCACAGACACGAGAGGTTACTTGTGCCGGCTGTGAAATGACCCAAAGTGCTCTCGAAGCAGCTCTTTCGTTGCTGCCAGGGTGTGAAGAAGTGATCTTCGATGGTGTCACAGAGGCTACCGCACATAGTAGTGCTGTTGCTGCTGTTGATGTTGTTGCTGCTGCTGCTGTTGATGCTGCATGGGCTGCGATTGGACTTGCGGTTGAGCATAATGGTACTGGCGATATTGGTATGCTTGACCTTGTTCACCATTGGATGGCGGTGTGGAGGAGGATGTGTACTGCTGAGGAGCAAGCTGAGCTACTTTGCCGTAAGCTGCAACGTGGTTATAGTCGCTGTCTGGAGTGATCGGAGGGGTTGCCAGACCATGTGTGGAGCTGGCTGGGTAGAAGCCTTTCTGCGGTGTGTGGGGTAGACCGTAGACCTGGATTAGAGGATTCTGAACGTGCATGGCATTCATGTTCATGGGCTGCAGAACGTCAGATTGTTGTTGCATAGCAGCTTGTCTTTGTCTCTCGAGGTCCAGTTGACGTTGGCGTTCCAGGAAGATCTCCATCTTGTTGGCCACGTAAGAGTATTGTGATGAGCCAAACTTCTTCTGAAGAACAGCCGAAGGGTTGTAGACTTTCTCCGAAAGCTTGACCAAAACGTTACCATCGTAGCGGCCTGACCACTCTGATTGAGGTGGTAGTTGTCGTCCGAGAATGCAGCGTGCCAATGCAAGTGCTGACCTTGCCATGACTGAAGGCAGAACAGCGACGAATTCTCTGTCGAAAAGTGCAATCTCACAGATGAACCACGTCATATGCTCGACTTCTGCATCGTAGGAGTACTCCGAGACGACCAGTTGGAGGAAGCTGTCAATGGTAGGATGGCCGATGACCCATTCTAGTGTTTGCAGGACATGGCGCTCCATCTGCGTGAACATCTCGTCCTCGTATAGCCCACAGCACATTGACCTGAGCTCCTTGACAGCAGGTACACGATCTTTCCGGTCACCGTACTTGGCAGCGATGAGGAGGGCAGCACATCCGACCAGTTGGTAATGACGCTTGTAGACTACCCGCTTTGAGCAGTATCGGTCGAGGAGGTTGACGGCGAGGTAGAGTGTTTCCGGTAATAATTGGAAGGCAGCGTGTGCTTCGATGAGGAAGTCGATGAGGAAAGGTCTCATGTACCACTGGATCTCGGTCTGGATGTCGATTGAAGTAACATCTGGTAGCGTCTCGGCCTACATCAAGTTAGCAGTTGCAAGACCATGCTTGGACACTTCCATAGCATACCTCCATTCGCTCCATGTGGTCAAGGATGTCATCTTGGTATTCTTCACTCGTCAACATCGAGAGCTCTTCAGCGATTTCCCTTTGACGTTCCCGGTTGATAGCCCTTGCCCTTTCACGGCCCTCTGCAGCCCGTGCATAGACGCCCTGATCATCACACTCCACAAAAGATGTCTCGCAGTGTCCGTAAGCCATCTTGAATTTATTGGTTGTCTCTTGTTTTAAGCTAGTGCAAGGTGGGGAAGCTTGTGCTGAAGTATATTTGTGGTATCGGAAGGGTGACGTTCGGTCGAGTATCGAAGGATCGAGGCCAATAGGTCAGTGTGGTGATGGAACCTCCAGAACTGAAGATCGAATGGTCTTGTGTGTGTCTGTAGTTCAGTTCAGCAAGCCATTGACCACGCGACATCTACAGCAACCTCTGCAGGTTGGTGGAGAGCTGGGGATTGTGCATACCTTGAGAATGTGGAAGTGGTGTAGAGCACGAGCAAACGAGTCCACAGGTACGTGCAGTAGTTCGAGTATTGATTTGGTAATGGTACGATAGTGAGGATACTCTTGACACGATTGATAGGTCAGGGATCAATGGCGTGGTAGAGATTGGCCTGGGATTGGAGTTAGCTTCGGTTCAGGGACATTCCTTTGCGTTTAGTAGGGCTGGTGACACTGCAAGGGCGAGAGCACTCTTGGAATGTAACTTCAGCCTAGATCTTGAGAGCAGGGTGAATCTTCAATTCCTCTTGCAAGGCTAGAGACAATCACGTCATGTAATAGTGATCTTCCACGGCTTTGTAACCTCTTTTGACTGATTCCAGAGTGAAAAGAATTTTACTTCAAATTGACGTGACGTGATGTTCTTGAGCGTGTCGAGGTCAAGCGAGGTGATACTCGAGATCGATCTGATATTTCCCGAGACATTCCAGCGCGTGGAATCTCGTGTCTGAACTGGGTGTGTCGAGTATCGATGATGAAGCTTTACTAAAATCTGCCTGCCCGCCGGACGAACTGGTGTGGTGATGAGGGAAGAAATGAAAACGCTAGTACCTACTCGAAGAACTCAAAAGGTAGAAGCAACACCAAGTATGTGAAGAGTACGGGTTAAGACGACCCTTCTGAAGATTGGATGATTCTTTCCACGGTCAACGTGAAGTAAGTTATGGCTCTTGCTGGTCGAGAGGGGGTGAGGTGAGGGTGGATCTGAGTTGTCGAGGCTAATAGCGGTGATGGTGAAGAGGATGCTGAGTAAATATTATACAAGAGCAAAGGAGCGCTCAAAGCAAATGCAGAAGCCAAAGATAGAAGTAAAAGGTGAAGCAGGCAGGTTGAACAAAGGCTGAGACTGAGACCAAAAGATCGGCGTCACGAATGCCAGTAGCCGCTTTGTTCGGGGTCTCTCCAATGTCGCAGTTTCAGAGCGCTGCGCTTAGCTAAACCGTCACCTGCCACTGAAAGATATCATGCCACGATCAATCGGACGTGTTACGAGAGACTGAGACGGCGAGGCATGGCATTATAGGTTGTGAGAACTAGTAGAGAGAGCTAGGGCCATTTCGTAGTGTAAGAAGGGGAACCGTCGAGTCAGGGGGCGCGTCTTCAGCGTGCTTTTTAGCGAAAGCCTACCAGCCTATCCAGCCCGCGGCAGAACCAGCTTACACCAGATTCCAAACCTCAACCGACTAACGGGCACTGAGGAGTGAGGGGACTTGCAGCCTGTCCTTCAGACTTGCCTGATCCGGATCTGCCCTGTCCAAGCAAGCTGAGCTGAGCTGAGCCAGGGATACGCAAAAGGTAAGGACTTTTTTGCCCACACTAATTACTACGGCGCCGCTCGCATCTCCAGTTGACTACTGCACTGCACACGCACCGCGCGCTCGTGAATCGTTATATTTCCTTCGCTCCGAGCTTCCAAGCTTATTTCACATTTGCTCCAGTTTGGATCTGCGGCGTCTCGCTTGCCTCATTCCGTGCCTAGCTCTCCAGCTGCAACATCGAGGCTTCTACTTCTACGTGCACAGTGTTCCTCCTAAATTACTCCTGCCTCGTATTCATCACCGAGTGACATCTTCCTGCTATCGAGGCGAGACTATCTGCTGCTGCAGAGATCTTGCTCGGTCGAGACTCTTTGCTCACCTTCAATTTGTCCCCTGTATGCTTTCCGATTTTCCCCTGAAGATCGAATCCCCGCTGGCTGGATCCAAAGATGGACTCCTCCAACCGGCGTCGAGCGGATTGCAAAGTGTTCGTACAAACCTGCACTACCACAGCTTAGTATCATGTATGCTGAAGTCAGAGGCCGCGAGTAGCTCAATAGCATACCGGTTCGTGTGGAGCAAATGGCAACGCCCGACAAACGGACAGAGCAGATGATCTACTCTGCTACAACTCAACGCCCCTCTCGGTCGACTCTGTCGTCTTTGTTCCAAAGAGCTTCGAGTATATTCGAGCTGGCTCATGACAGTAGCGATACTCCAGGCCATAGACTCAGTTTGCAATCACTGGGTACATGATAATTGTCCACTTGATATTGAACATACACAAACGTCTGCCCCGAACACGCAAGATCACCACTCGGCCCCAGTGGCTTACGGGACATGAATCACAGCTCAGCAATTTGCATCCACTTTGCTTGACACTTGTGACATGTCAATTACATTGCCTATATAGTAACCTACGCGCTTCCGACGTGTTCGACGTGTTGAGTGGTTCATTGCCAATTACTCACTCTTTTACCCATGCACCTGACGAATCTTACAACCCCACCGAGTATACTAATACCGTCACCCGGGCACACACCTCGACTGCATGAAGGCTGCTCATCTCCGATTCGTGAGGACGCCATACCAGCCAAGGCATACATGACTGATATTGAGCACATGAGTATGCACTATCGACGAGGTGGCACAGTGCTCCGCAGAGATCCACGCCATATGATCTTCTGGCTGTCTCAGCTATCCGGAGGCTCCATGGATACACCACTCGATATCTGGGAAGCAACAAACGCATACTCAGGAAGTATCGGTACACGTATTTGCACAATGAGTGTGTGCCGGTCACATCCCGTGTATCTTTGTTCCCCATGTCTAGCTTTAAACTATCTGACTAGTTCAGGGGGCTGGCTGGAAATTTTGTCTTGCTAAGCCCGAGGCACGCGACATGCAAGATACACAATACATGATACAATGCCCTCACTGAACATACTACGAGGAATTGTCGATACTTGCATATAAAAGAGGTACAGCATGTTTCATTGATAGCATACAGTATATGAGTGTGCTTGACTGCAGCAAGTTGTCGTCATACACAGCAGAGGATCTGAAACTCCGCATAGTGTGGGGTAGTATCCACGTGCTCAAGCCTTGTTTCATGATCAAACCATGGATGGGCGTAACGCCTGGATGGGATTTTCCGAGCGAATTGTTCCAATTATATCCTGTTCCTGTTTGCTGTCCCTCTCCTGTCCTTCCAGCTTGCCGACCATGGCGGATTGATGCCCGAGATTGGCTGGACAAGTACCAGGCATCGTTTGGCTCGCATCGATAATCAACACCTGTTCTACGTGAGCGTGAGCGTGGCGCGTTAGCATCAATCATCCCTGTATGATGTATATTAGGTTCACAGCCTGAAAGATCTCGTGAGATGTGTGGCTCTATCACATCGGACATGAGTTGCACCTACGCGAGTCTTGCCAATTCAATGCCCCACGATCGGCGCTTGAGGCAGCAAGAGCTTCACAACCGTGTAGCGACGGTACGGTGTCTTTGTCATGCTGTTCGGCCTCGTACGTGAAAGTCTCCATCATCGGATCCTCTGCGTTGTCACTAGCTGTGACACTCAGTCATGCTAAAGAACGCCCAAATTTACTAGGTAAGTATTGAAACTTGAGAGGCTGCTTCCAACCACCTCCCCCTATTCAACATCATTGATATCTCGGACTCGTCGGTCCAGGCCAAGAATGAGGTGATTGGGCCTTGATATATCAACAAGGATTACCGCTTACCACAACACCATGGAAGCCTACAGGACGGCATCTCATACTACAGCCCGTGAGGCTTTTAACTAGTGGGTTAGCTTTTCAGGGAAAAGAAGCGTGATAGCACTAACGAAGCACGAGCGTGTCTCTGGTGAGTCTATACTGCTTCAGAACTAGCGCAGCACCCCCACCATCTCCACTGTTGACAAAGCTCTTATACTCCTTAGTCGACCTCGCGATTCTTCCGCCGTCGACTTTTCCTGCTGCTGTAAATATCGCTACGGAGCTGGTGCTACAGCTACACGCCATCGATCCCGCTTCCCCTGCAATTCTTAATCTCGCTCGATCTCGACCCTGCCTGCAAGAATAGAGACGAAGGTTGCATACACGAGCTGCAGGCCGGCCTCAACAATGTCAAGATGTGAGCATCGGCTCGAGAACAATTGAGCGCTTCGATGTGCTACATGAGAATGACGGAGATCGTGGTAGTTCAATGGTGGTCAAGAGTCACAAGCGATGTCAGCTCACGAGACTGTGCAGTGCTAAGGGAGTGTGATGTCGCAAGTCTCTGGCTGAGGTAGACTCGGAGGCTGTGTCCATGTTCATGATGCTAGCTATCAATGTGGGAAAGAGCCTGAAAGCCAGCATGGTCCCACGCTCATCTTACAGTCTCCAGCGTCCAGGGGGCCTCTCGGGTGAGCGATAACTGACATATGCTGATCTATCCACGCAGACGCAGGGCATGCACGATCCTCATCCCTGAGCCCCTCCACGCCTTGCCGACAACCTTCGTGCTTTCGTCCCTGCATATTATGTCGGACATTTCTCCAGGGGACTTTAGGACTTCATATACCTCCTACCTTTCCCCTCGATCCACCGTCAAGAGCTTCTTCCAAAAAGACTATATCTCCATCGTGTCGCCCTGCTTGCCAGGCACGCTCCACTCGACTTTTCGTGTTTCTTCGGCCAACGTGCGTGAGGGCTTTCTTGTGGTGGGAAGATGATATGCAATCACCGAGGCGTCTCGCCTGGAGTGGCGAGCTGGTCTCGACCTTGGACGACATTGCTGGTTATCTGCACGTCTGTCGATTGGCTTCACCCAAGACGCGACTCGGAGGAGTATCGTCAGCCATTAGCCCGGAGAGCTATATGCGAGGATCCTTGTCTCGTTGACCCCTGACTACACGATCGAAGCGACGAGGGATGGCTGTATCTTCGATCTTGCCGACTGAAGAACCATCTGGAGAACCATGCATGCATGTGTGCTTCAGATATCAGTAGCGTCATGACAGACTCCAGGCCGGACTTCGGTGGTGTCGAGTTTGTGACTGTGTGATTTCGGAGACTCAGGATTGCAGTCCCCATCGATTCTTGTCGAGTGTCTCGTTCGTTGCAATCGAGCATGAATCAAGCATGCATCGAGCGGTCTGTCAGTCACATTAATGTGCTAGAGCGGAATGCTGGCAGATTCTTGGGAGGAATGCTTTAGGCGTCTGCTCCAACTTATGTTCTGTGACTGTAGCAAGGCTCTGAGACATGACATTGGGTTCCGGTTGCGTGATGCACTGTGAGGACTGATGAACCAGTTCCCCAAGGCTTCTGAGAAAGCTATTCTACCTGTATATATCTTTCTCTGGCTATATACAACATTCTATATCGATCACAACTTCGTGTCCTCGTCGTGCGAATAGTAGAGATATCCGGGTGAGACTGTGAGTCGGGTCTCAAAGACGCGATATGTGAATCTCGCAAGCTCCTCATTTTCAAGCCGGGTATTCTAAAGTCCCCCAAACGTCACTCATTTCCTCACCTTCGTCACCCACACCAACACAGTCATGTCCCAGCTCCTCCCCATACGCATCCCACCCCACCGCCTTCGCTTCCTCTACTTCACTCTAGGCGCCACTTCTGCCCTCCTGCTCGCTCCCGTCCTCACCACCCTCATCTCCACCCCCGTCACCAAAACCATCTCCTCCCCCCTCGCCACCGCCACCTCATCCAGCTCTCCCAATGCTCCCTCTCCACTATACGCACCGACCTCTCTCCCCGGCGCCCGCGACGTCGCTTCGCCCTATGGCAACATTCGCGCCTACGAGTTCGGCCCTACCTCCGGTCGAAAGGTGCTTCTCGTCCACGGCATCAGCACGCCATGCATAGCGCTGGCTCCCATCGCCGAGAAGCTCGCCGCCAAGGGGTGTAGAGTGCTTATGTACGACCTCTTTGGCCGCGGGTACTCCGATGGTCTGGGCGATGCGGAGTACGATGAGCGCGTGTACATTTCGCAGATTCTGTACGTCCTTGCCAGCTCACCTCTGTCTTGGCTGCCTGGGACGAGCAAGTCACGTAGTGATGGTGAAGGAGCAGGTGCAGGTGCAGGTGCAGACGAAGGCTTCAGTATCATGGGCTACAGCATGGGCGGTGGGATCGCTATGGCATTTGCGTCGTACTTCCCTGCGCTCGTGACGGACATCGTGCTTCTCGCCCCAGGCGGCTTACTGCGTCCCACGGCCAGCACTTGGCAGACCCGTTTGATCTTCTCAGGCTGGCTGCCTGATGCACTCACCAGCTGGCTTGTTGGCCGCCGACTGAAGTTCGCGCCGAATGTGAAAACCACAGATGATGACAACCCGGCAAGTGGTGAAGCTGGCGTTGGCAAGAGTGGAGGTGCGCCTATGGCATTTGGGAAGCCGGTTGACGCGGCAGGGATTGTGAGCTGGCAGTTGGAGAATCATAGGGGGTTTTTGCCGGCGTTCATCAGTAGTATGAGGTTTGCGCCGCTGAAAGGGGGACATGCGCAGTGGGAAGCGGTGGGGAGGATGTTGGATCAGGCACGGGCACAGCAGGAGGGGAGTGTGGTGAATGTGGAGAGCACGGCTGGGCATGAGGATGAGAAGGAGGGTCAGGGCAGCGATACAACGGGGCTGAAGCTCAAGTGTGGCAAGATTCTGATGGTGGTGGGTAAGGAGGATACTGTCATTCGCAGCTACGAGCACGTCCCGGACGCGATGGTGTGCTTGGGTGAGCTCAACTTGGAGGTGTTGGAGTTGGAGGCTGGGCATGAGGTGCCGGTGACGAAGAGTCAGGAGATTGTGGAGTGGGTGTGGGCGAATTGGACGGATGCTGGTGGTGATAGTGATGCTTAGGTGTAAGTACATGTACGACACTGTCTACACTAATGACTATGGCATGACCATTCACGAGAACGACGCGATGTCTCACATGGATAGTTGGCGGCGTATACAGCCAACGCAAGATACTACTGGGCGCATCGAACGCGCCGAAGCATCACGTTCAATGGTTTCAATGATGATGACCGCCAAGGGTCACGTCCTTGGCATTGGAAGCTGGAGGGTTTTAACGGGCATCACAAAAAACACATAACAGCGAACTTACTGATCAAAATCATCATTCTGTCTCACCCTATCCATGTTGGAACACCTACTATTGAGCACAATAGCACGATACCGTGATGGCTCATGGCACTGTGATTGTTCACAAGTGGGGCGAGGACGCTCGCCAAGGTCTTGTGAGGAGGCGGTGTACATGATTGAGCTGGCGCTACTGCAAGTGATGAGTAAACACCGACAAGGTTGAGTGCATTGATGTGCATCACACCACATAGCACAAGATATCAGCATGCTTTTGTTATCTCTGAGCAATGATTGTGCTTCATTTCACCACGAGGAGTGATCGTTCTTTCCTATCCAGAGGCAGAACATCCCAATACACTTAAACTTTTCAAGAGAGTCATCCATCAACCTTTTCTCCACTTCACCCAATCCATATGACGACCTGATCGTCTTTGCTTCTTCTACACCTTTTCGTTCTTATACCTTCGTTTCACCACGCTCTTATTTTATCAGATCTTTCAGATTACATTCATTCATTTCAAGACATTCACTTGAGAATGCACTCTTCTTCACTGGCCTCGTCCGAGGACACCGTCAGCAGCAGGGATCACCCTTTCTCATCACCATCCAGGATCGCTTATAACCTTCCATACCTCGAGCGAGTCCAAACTCCTGTCGAGACATGCGACCACAATGCGTACACAGCCGACGACAAGGACCAAATGCCCAACTGGCCCGAGGGTTGGCGTCCCTGGGTCTCCCTCTTCGGGTGCTTCCTCCTGATGTTCAACTCCTGGGGTCTTGTCAACGCATACGGTACTTTCGCATCCTTCTACTCGATGGCACACCTCAAAGGTCGAAGCACAATCTTGCTGAACCTCATCGGATCGACGCAGTCGTTTATCGTTCTGATATCTTCGTTTGTGGCTGGAAGATTGCTCGATGCTGGCCATTCGAGGAAGCTCATCTTTGTTGGGGCGGTGCTGGTCACCGTAGGCATGTTTGCCCTGAGTGCAGTTCCGGAAGGCAATTACGGAGCGATCTGGGCTACACAAGGGTTGATTGTTGGGTTGGGCATGGCTTGCTTCTTTGTTACAAGCTCTCAAGGTTGGTTTGCTCGACAACACCGCCTTTGGAGTATGCTGACGATCATATCATAGTTGCTGCAACCTGGTTTATCAAGCGAAAGACAATTGCCATTGGTATCGTCGCTTGTGGAGCAAGTATTGGTACGTAATTCAATACATACCTCCACATCATGAGACTATGCTAATATCGGTGACAGCCGGTGTCATCTATCCTATTCTGATTCGTTTCCTCCTCCAGAAATGCAGCAGCTTTGGCATTGCTGTCTGTTACTTCTCTCTTATGGTTTGCCTTGTGGCATTTATCGCATTGTTTCTTGCCAGCCCAAACCCAGCCCAGATCGCCAGAAAGCCAGACAACTGGGCACGTCTCAGCGTCTGGGTTGACATGGACGCTTTCCGTAACCCTGCCTTCAACTGGTTCACAGCCGGAATTTGCTTCATGTTCTTTGGGTTCTATTCCATCTTCTTCAATTTCGAGGACGTACGTATATGTCTCAGCCGCTAGTGCTCAAACAAGCATACTAATCACAACACGACAGTGGGCTGCAAGCAAGGGATTGGCCGCAAAGATGACACCCACTGGCATCTTAGTCAAAGGACAGCGGGACGCAATGCAGACATACTGGTTCCTTTGTATCATGAACGGCTCCAGTACTCTAGGCCGTCTATCTGCTGCGACGCTTGCGGAAAAGTACGTAACACTTCGCTCAATATGTGACGTACTAATACCGCGCTAGATTCGGCACACTCAACGTCCACTCTGCAGCAACATTCATCGGCTCCATGCTCGTTCTCATCCTCTGGTCACTAGCATCCAACCAAACACTCGCCATCTGCTACTGCGTCCTCTTCGGTGCCATTTCCGGCGCCATCATCGGTCTCCCACCAGCTTCCATTGCGTTCATTCTCGGCCGTAGCGACCCGACGAAACAAGCCAAGCTCGGCCACTGGACCGGAATGATGTACACCATCAGCGCGAGTTTTGCCCTCACCGGCCCTGTCATTGTCGGTCACCTGTATGGCCAGTATGGAATCGACTCGTACGTCCTGCAAGGCTGGGCTGGTGGCTGCTTATTCCTGAGCTCGGTGTGCATGGTCATTGCGAGATTGTACACGGGAGCGGGGAGGGTTGCGGGCGCCTTGGCTAGGGCGAAGGAATTGGGACTTACGATTAGTAGGACTGTCACTAGGTCGAAGGATGATGGACGGGCCAGCATGGTTGAGAAGGTGTGAGGAGGGGAGGTCTGGTGGTGGAAGAGGAGGGAAGGGTGAGAGAGAAAACACCTAGGAATACTCTTCGAAGGAAGATTGGCACGCGCGTTGTACTTTTGCTGGAACCGGGCTTGAGCTTGATTGTTGCATGGTCTTCTCCTGATCATTCAGCAAGCTCGCTCGCTAGGCATACAGCACATTAAATTATAATCGTAATACTTCTATCTCGTGCTGCTATTATTTCTGTGGACGTAATTGCGGTCGTTTGTGACCATAGTATATGCCTTCCCCATCGTGAATTCGTAAAGTCATACACTCCGATCTCATTCAAACATCGTAATTCAGCACCCCATCCAAAATCCACACCTCCCCATCCCCCACCTTCTCCGCCACCCTCTGCACCTCCACCCCACCCGGCATAACCAAAGTCCTCTTCCCGCCCTCACTATCCCCTTCACGTTCCTCAACCCAAACCTCAGTATCACGGAGCGTCCGCGCCTTCTTCATTCCCACCCCCAGCTCTCCAACAACAATATGCGCCCTAACAAACCCCTCCCTATTCCTCTGCGCTCTCCCCTCGCCATCGGCGCCTTCGTAGGCAGAAGTGCCGAAGGCGGCGTAGTCGGAGGGCTGTTCCCAGGGTTTTCGGGGCAGGGAGGCGAGGGCGGAGTTGGAGGGGGCGAGGATGGTTATGTTGTGCGGGTGGGTGGATGGGGAGGAAGGCGGTTGGGAGGAGAGGAGAGAGGTCAGGGAGTTGGTGGTGCGGGCGAGGGAGGCGAAGATGGAGATGGAGGGGTGGGAGGGCAGGACGTCGGTAAGTGTGAGGTCGGAGGGGTTTTCGGTGGATGACATGAGCGGTGATTGAGGTGCGAGGTCGAGGAGGGGCGCAGCTGGGAGGACGGTCTTTGACGACTGGATGGGCCAGGCTTGCGAAGTGTTTATGAGGAGGGTGCTGAGGATGAGTCGAAGGATGGTGCGCATAGTCTTGGGTTGTCAATGGGTGTGGTAGTCGAGGCTGTGAAGGTGTATTGTTCAGGTGTGAGATGTGGCAAGGCAAGGTACTCACCGTGACGTACGTCGGAGTTGCGCCGGATCTCTTTTCTCAGGGGGGCAAGTCTCGTGATCTTCTCTTCTGCAAACACAGCATCATTCTGTGTATGTACAGGAAGCATCTGCACATGCGGTGACTCAAGCTCAGTGACGGGCTGTCATTTCCCTTGTGTTACATTTGCACACTCTCAATCACTGAGACAGCGAATAATGATATCTTCCACATCTCCATAAGCCCCACAAGCTCTCACATTTGCAGTCATGCCTCTCCACATCCCAACAGTGACAGAAGAAGATCTACGTGCATTTCACCTCAGCCACTTCGCAGGATCTGCTTTGCCAGCGACTGTGTTCACTGAAAACGATTATGAGACGTTCGCAGAGGACGAAGACGATGGCCTAGGTTACTACGATGATGGCGCAAAACGTACTCTCACGGATGAGCAGATTGCCATGTTCAGACACAGCGAGATTGAGACACTGTTGCGTGAACGACGACTTCGTCTCGAGGCTGAAGCCGATGCAGCGGAGGAAGGTGAGGTCGACGAGGACGGTGAGAGGGAAGCTAGTCCGCAGATGTCTAGCACGATGGCATCTATCTCTGCGCGAAGTGAGAAGGCTTCTGTTTCCTCTCAACCATCAGGTTTCAAACCAGCAGTGAAAGCGCCTGTGCTGAAAAAGCAAACGCCAAGAGAATACAGAAAAGCAAAGCATGCCCGACTACAGCGGCAACTGCAGGAACGTCAGGCTCGACTAGACCAGTCTCCGGATGACTTCACGCCGAATCGGACAGCTAGGGAGCAGGATGAGGTCAAGCAGGATGATGTTGAGCTTGATTATGGTTGAGCTTGTTGGTCTGACAGCGTAGCCTTGATCCCAGCACAGCCTAAGCTCAGGCAGACGACAGACGAGGTCTCCCATCTGGCAGATAAGCATAGCAAGGTAAGTCACACCTCCATTGAACCCACCAAGACGCAGATGTGATGAAACAACATCGTCATCCTTAGACGGAAAGTAAACGAGGTCATTCTAGTGCAGGCCGTGTTCGACTTGCTCCAACCTCCTGTGCTGGTGTGATCTCGGACATGTCGAGCACATAATCTTCTCTCTGACCATGCTATCTTTGGTCTTGCTCACGAATTACATGCGAAGGCAGAGCTGAGACTAACGATTTGGAAAGACAGGATACTGTCAAGGAGCATAAGTCTTCGAGGAACCCCTGGAGAGAGCGAGAGTGCCGATTTCTGCTCAGACACTTGATCACGCATCACAATTCGAGACATTATTGACCGAGATCTACCGAGTGGCGAGAAGATCAACACACCGTGATCATCAGTACGATCGTGATCGACGAACCAGATGATGTTCTTCTCGCACTTGAAACAAAGCCGGGGTCTCCACGCCTCCCCGCAACCCCTCGATGATCGACTTTCATACGACTAATCATGAAACACGAAAGCCTATATACACGACCATTCCCTTCACCTTTTCACTTCTTCCACTCAATGAAGCCTTAGTCCCTTGCAAAGCCTACAAGAGCTGCTAGCCAGAGTCAGCTGTTGTCAGTAAGGGCAATAGGTAGTCTAAGAGACACGGACCCGCCTATACTCCACCCTCCTCCTCTTCGGACGACACTCTTCATACACTGCAAGTATGCTGCTGCTCAACAAGACTGGCCTCCAGGCTTTGAAGGGCATACCGCTCCTCGCCCTCATCACCTCATGCTGTTCTGCCGGTTTCCTTCTCTTTGGCTACGACCAGGGAGTCATGTCAGGCGTGCTGATATCAGAGTTCTTCCTCGACACAATGGATAATCCGTCGACATTGATGCTCGGGACAATCACTGCATTGTATGATGTTGGCGCCGCCGCCGGTGCCATCGCAGCTGCTTTCTCATCTGAACCTATCGGAAGGAAAGCAACACTCATGTTGGGGGCTTTCATCCTCATGGTCGGAACCATTATCATGGGCACTTCCCACGAACGCATCCAGTTTATGGTTGGAAGAATCGTGACAGGCGTTGGTATTGGATACATCACCAGCGTCTGCGCTGTGTATCAGTCCGAGATCAGCTCACAAGTTGCAAGAGGGTGGAATGTATGCGTACAGCTAACGACGATGCTTGGCGGCCTGATGTGAGTCTTGAAAGTCTTCACGTATGACCACCTGGATCCAGGTCTAACACACAAACCTACAGGCTTGCCTATTTCGTGAACTACGGATTCTATTTTCATCACAACAGCTCGCAATGGCGGTTCCCGCTCCTCTTCCAATGCGTATTCTGCATCTACATCCTCTGCTGCGCCTCACTCTGCCCCGACACACCCCGCTGGCTCATGGCCCACTCGGACCCAGACGCCAGCATCGCCGTCCTCTCCCGTCTCCGCGAACTCCCCTCCACGTCCCCAGCCGTCCTCGCCGAAACCTCCGCCATCCAATCCGCCATCGACCTCGAAGGCACCAACGCCGGATCCTGGTCCGACCTCTTCAGCTCCAACGGCATCTCCACCCACAAGCGCTTCTACCTCGCCCTCGGCATCCAGTTCATGCAGCAGCTCACCGGCATCAACATCGTGACCTACTACGCGCCCACGCTCTACCAAAGCTCCCTCGGCATGTCCGCCGAACGCGCTCTGTACCTCGGCTGCTGGACCCAAGTCTGGTATGTCGCCGCCTCATTCTTGACGTGGTACACTATCGACCGCGTGGGGCGGCGGGCCCTTTTCATTTCAATGGCGTTGGGTATGTGTCTCGTCCTGGTTGGTGAGGCGGTCTGCGTGGCATTAAATACGCACGCTGCGTCCATTGGCGCCGTCGTGTTCATCTTCCTGTTCGAAGCGTGCTTCACCTGGGGCTGGATGGCGACGGTGTGGATCTACCCCGCCGAGATCCTGCCGCTGCGATTGCGTGCAAAAGGCGCGGCGTTGGCTGCTGCGGCGGATTTCTTGGGGAACTTCCTCGTTGTGGAAGTTACGCCGCCAGGGCTCAAGAGCTTGGGATGGAAGTTCTATATTGTGTGGGCGGTGCTGAATGTGGTGAATGCGGTGGTTGTGTGGTTGTTTTATCCGGAGACGGGAGGGCTGGAGTTGGAGGCGGTGGATGGCCTGTTTGTGGAGACACTCGACGGTGCTACGGCTAGGGATGGAGACAGGGAGGGGAAGAGGGACAGGAAGTGGTATCAGAAGATGCAGTGGGATGTTGTGTCGCGGTCGATTACAGCAGTCAAGGAGCAGAAGGCCTTGGATCGTGCAAGGAAGGGGAGTGAGGATGTGGAGAAGAGCAGAAAGGAGAGTGTGGTTGGGGTTGCGGCGACGTATGTGGAGAGGCGGAGGGAGAGTGGGAGTGGTAGTACATAGTGCATATTCGAGATGCTGTCGATACCTTATCAAAGGTGTCTCGTGGACTTATTAGCTGGACTGGATTGGATTGCCGAAGACGCACGAGATTGACCAGTCACAGACGCCCTGCAACCTAGTGATCCGACGAGCCTTCCCTGTAAGCTATCAAAAGGACTGCCTAGAAAGCAAACACGTCAAATCACACCATTTATTGACATTAGCTATGCACAGACTCTACGTGAGACGTACTGATGATATCTTTCTTTCATTGATCCGTGACATAACGTATTTCCTCATCAAGTCCCAACCTCGCCAGATTCCGAGACTTCCTCCCAATGCATACTGTGCTTCGGCACATCAGCATCTTCTAGACTCCCCCTCCACCCCAGCTCCTCCCTCTTATCGTCAGTCACCCTTCCCCATTCCAGTAACAACCTAAACATATAAACCTCCATATCCTCCTTCCTCAGCACCTTCTCTGCCTGCTCCCTCCCCGCCTCTGCAATCCTCTCCGCTTCCGCCTCATGCGGCTTCATCACCCACCCATCCAAACGCTGACTTGCACCATCCGCCGCCGCGGCATTGCCATCCATCCACCCGCCGAAAAACGCTACAAGTCCAGCCAATTCCTGCAGTCGCACGTCCACTGGTACAAAGTGGTGCCATGCCGTCAACCTTCCATGCCACCACTCGCGGAAGATGCTCGCTTTGAATACCAAACTGCGACTCTTCAGGAAGGGAATGAAGCGTCCGCTGAACCCGGCGCCGTCCACGTCCAGGAGGTATTTGTACCGCCAGTGAGTCTGAAAGTCGACTGGAGCTACAAATTGAGGTGAGAACTCGAGGTATTGTGCTGTGCAGTCGAAGCCGTTGCAGCGAGAGATGTCGTCAGGGATGTGTATGTCGATTGACACGGGAACGTGAGCGTCAAGGTCGGAGCGTGTGACCGCATGAGGTTGGAAACGGGGCAAGCTACGATCCGGAGACGGCCAAGTCGGCGCGGGAAGGAGTATCGGAAATGTGTAGCCATCGGCGGAGCTGGCGTTATTGAACAGCCAAGTCAGTCGCTGTCGCACCATACCTTGCCAGACACCAGTATCGAATGCACTAACGCCCTCCGAGGTCCCGCCACGCCAGAATAGGGTGTTCTCCTTCTCGGCAAAAAGAGGATCCGGATATGATTCGTTGGGAGCGTATTTCGCGCGGTCAAGGTAGTTCCAGGGGCTAGGATAGAGAATATCGGCGTAACCAGCGGCTTTGCTTTGGCTAAATATGGGTTCCAAGTCGTGACTCCCCTTGAATGCGGCAGGTGCAAGGTGAAGACCGTGAAGGTGAGCTAGATCTGGCTGATGGCAAGGATCTGCTGCAAGTGTCGAATTCGATACAAAGCCATAGAAGGTATGTGGGTTGACACAATCAGTACATACTCGACGGAAGTCCCATAAATGGTCTCGGTTGGCAGGTGGATTGTAACAATCAGTACATCCTCGACGAGAGCTCCATTTACCATCTCGACGTGCAGATGAATGTGGAGGGCAGCCTATCACCGAGAATTCTTCCCAAGTCGCATGCCAAGAGCGCTCGATGAACACAGTCTCAGTCCAGGGCTGTTCCGGTAATGGTCGCCAGGTTTGTCCACGATCGGGACTGAAATCGTGCAAACTGCCAGTTGATGGCAATTGGAAGTTGGTGATTGATTCGTTCCGTAGTACCTCCATCTCCTTGAAAGGTATGGCAATGCGAGGTTCATCATTCTTATTGAAAGCCAAATCCATGTCAGGCAACCATTGCGCGAAAGGACGGATCATATCAGCAATACCCACCTCCATCCAAGCATGGAGTTCAGGTGTCCCTTCTCGAATCGTGATATTGCCGTCTCTTATCATTATGCCCATAACATCATTCCAAGGATTAGCGATTGCCTCCCAGGTTCTCTGCCTGATCTCTCGGGGAGCAAGGGCCCAAAAGGGTAGAAGGTCACTGTTGATGTTGTCATAATCATCAATGACAACCGAGCCTTTCGCAATGGCGAATTCGTACCATGCATCGAAACGTGGCGGAGGATCACGACCGTACCGACGACGATAGAGAACCGCCGCTTCATCCACCGTATGGCTGACCAAGGCTTGCCGAGCCCACGACATGGCGTGGTGGTCACCCCTATTCATAAGTGTGAAGATTGGATGAGCTCGCAGATTGGCAATCGACGCAGTGCCAGATGGAATGCCAAATGGTATCGAGATAACAATAACCATGAAAAGGAAAGGAACTGCATGTCTTGCCTGGAATCCAGTACCATCCTTGCTCAGCTGTACTCGCCTGAACATCAAAATGAGAAGAAGCAGTGCAGACACACTATATATGGGAGCGATCCTCCCATATGTAGACATTTGGACTTTGTACCAATTTATCGACGCGAAAAGAACGGAGCAATTCGTTACTGCGCAAATCACTATGCTGCAGGTCCGTGTCGGGCCTGAAAAGCACCACTTGGAGGTAGATCAGCTTCAAACTCCTAAGAAGCTCAATTGACTTACCACTTCAAAGGCACACAACGCCGTCAGTGCAATAGCAGTTCCTGACAAGAAAGCTTGAGACGTATATAGGGTAGCAATTTCGTTGTGCCACCAACGATACTGATCTGGAAGCCAAGGGAGAAGACCCAGTATGACAAGCACGAGTGACGCTGACTGCACAGTGTTAGAGATGAGCTCACCCGGCATGAGATGAGTACAACAGCTTACCAAGCATGCCAAGCTTAGCACAGATAAAGCTTTTGCTGATTCTGACATGTTTCGTGCCGACGCTCGGAGCACCACATGATTTATACGATCACAAAGCCGATCGAGACCTGCTAGGATACCGATATCTAGCAAAGTGCCTGCTAACTGTAGAAATGGTATCAACTGGCGATATAGAGTTGTTCGAGCACATATATAAGTTGATTGCGGCGAGCTGACTGAATGTGACATAGCCATGTAGCTAGCGATACTGAAAGGTACCACCAAAAGAGACGACCATCCGAGTTGTGCGTATCTGTTTCCAGATGTAAGAGATGTCCGAATTTTGGTAGTGGAAACAGCTTCAACTTTGGTCCTTCGTTCTAAGAGTGCTAGGCCAACCGGTATAAATGCCTGGAGTACCATTCAGTGAAGATCCTTGTGCACAGGTATCGAGCCAATGTACTGACGCCTAGACTGCCCCTCGCACATCCAGAATGGTTGATAATCTGGCGTATGATCTCGACCCTCGAGCATATTCCCAAAACTACTAAGGCTAGAGTGATCCTTAACCAATGTAAATCGAGACGCGCACTACTCGATCGGTGTGGCTGGACACTATGTTGTCTGCTGGTATGTGGATGGACTTGCTGAAGGGGAATGGACCCATTGTTTTCTTTTGATGTAATTGATGATGAGACAAGCCAGGTCGTTAGAAAACGACGCCGTATGGTGAGGGTAGTGGCAATAAGCGTGAGTGCGATAACGGCCGACTCGACCGGCCGCTGCGCAGCATGCCATGTGGTATATGTCCAGGAGATGTATGTAGTGCCTGCGACTAGGCCACTGTTGTGTTGTCAGTATTTGGTGGTCTCTAAAGTGTATGGAAAGGACACACACCCTAGCCAGAACATATGAATCACCGTGGCCATCTTCCTGCTACTTTGCCTATGCCTATACGTCGCTGTCGATTGCGTATGTTCATCGCTGAAGTTTCAGTATTGCTGCCTGTACAACGGCAACAGCGACGGCCCCTGCCAAGGAAAGAGCAGGAAGGCGAGGGGGCTGCGGTAAGCACAGACTGAACGTGATCTGGAAAACCTGTGCAAGGTGGCGCGGACGTAAGCCACTGAGGCAGTAACGTAAGCTATTGAGGCAGTGAGGTATGTAATGTCGTGTGTCACCTTGTCCCGGCGTTGACTCCTGAATGCGGGGAAGCGACGACTCGGTTTCACCTGTGTTTCCGTTTCAAGCTGTCTCCACCTTCCTCGGCCAGACAGAAAGCGTGCTATCTTTGGACATGGCTACTGCATCCTTACGGCGAGCACTGCTGTATGGTCGGTCAGAAAGCCCTCGAGATCAGTATAGATACCTGACAATCTTTTATAGTTCCAGCATCGTCCTCTCGATTCCTTGAGAAGTCGAGGAATCTCAAGGTTGATACTGTTGTTTACGACCTCGAAGATAGTGTGGCTCCCGGTCGTAAAGCTGAAGCTCGGGAAGCTCTACGTAGATTTCTGGAGACCGCACGACCAGCAGACGTGGGCGAAGTGGCAGTCAGAATTAACAGTGTAGACACAAAATATGCCCTCGATGATTTGACCGAGGTGGTAAGTATACACGAGACCACAGCCTCCGATCTTGAGCTGATAAACAACTAATGCCTTCCAGCTTCGCGTCCCCAACCTCGACGCGATCGTCGTGCCGAAAGTAAATTCCGCGTCCGACCTCCACTTCATCACCGACGTAATCCGGCACACCCTCGCTACCACCTCCTCCGACCCTCCCCGACCACCGCCCTCCATTATAGCACTAATCGAATCCGCCAAAGCCCTCACGGACCTCACCTCCATCTGCCGCGCCTCGCCCCATCTCTCCGGCCTAATCTTCGCTGCCGAAGACTTCGCCCTCGACCTCTCCATCACACGCACCCCATCCCTTCTCGAATTCCTCTTCGCCCGCTCCGCCATCGTCACAGCTGCCCGCGCGCACAATCTGCCCAACGTCATCGATCTGGTGTGCACGCAGTATAAAGGCGATGCTGGTCTGAAGACGCTGGCAGAGGAATGTGCGGGCGGCAAGGCGTTGGGGTTTAATGGTAAGCAGGTGATTCATCCTAGTCAGGTCGAGACGGTGCAAAACGTGTACGGACCTGGCGAGGAGGAGGTCGAGTGGGCAGTCAGGGTTTGTGTGGGTGATGAGAAGGCTGATAAGGCTGGGAAGGGGGCGTGGACGATGGATGGCAAGATGATAGATGCGCCGGTCTCGGGGAAGGCGAGGGCTGTGGTGAGGAAGGCGGAGCAGGCGGGTTGGGATGTGGCAGGATTGAGGGAGCGGTGGAAGGGGCAGGTGCCAGAGTAATACTTGTATCACTTTCACGGCAAAACGAGGATTGATGGCCGGAAGCTGACGGGACACCTCATTCAAAACCTCGCAACGGTGCCCGAGGTGGCTGATGGGGTTAATGATCATGATACAATAATGGACTTCGGCACGTAGAGAAGCCGTACCAGCATGACTGAGGTCCAAGTTCGTCTGTACACAGGACTTTGGAAGGCCAACAGTCGGCCTCGATGATTGGGCTAAAAACTCGAATTCATCTTCTTTCCTGTCTACTAGTACAATCTCGCGGCTTAGCTTCGCTCAGTATGGTCAAAACTGTACAGAGCTTCGCTACCTTCAGCAGAACGACCGATTCCTTCACTACCTGCGGGCCTGATACCACTTCACCCCTCCAGCTTCAGCATTCTGAATTGCTCGATGCCCTCCTGCAACGCATTGACTTCAGCCTCTGCATCCCTCAACTTCTGCTCCTCCAGCTCAACAACAGCCTTACTCGCCGCCTCCCGCACGTTCTCCACGATCTTTCGCTGCTTGAGCACAGTCTGGCTGGCTTTGTCGCGCTTCGTGTTCGCCTTCTCAATCTCCTTGTCAATGTCCACACGGCCCTTGACGTGCACGTAAACGGCAGCGTGTGCAGATACTGGGAATACGGCACATCCTTTAGGCTTGTCGGCAGTAGCGTCCAGGACAGTTAGATTAGCAAGAGACTTTCCTGCGAGTGCGTTGATGGCCGCGTGCTGGGCAGATGCGGTGGTGAAGGAGGTTTCGTCGAGAGCTTGCACGAAAGCTGTACCGTCATCCTTGATGGCATACTCAGCGAGGAGTGATCGGATACCCTTAGAACACCCGAGGACGAGCTCATAGGCGGCTTCGGACGCGGGATCTTCAAGAGTGGAGTCGAATTGTGGGTAGGA
>Ga0268246_10000318_pt1 | contig 22993 bp, 25 predicted proteins | sample AgamicOrSfe_FD_200242 | JGI IMG/M metagenome (GOLD analysis project Ga0268246, IMG submission 200242) | Agave microbial communities from Guanajuato, Mexico - Or.Sf.e (v2) (version 2) | ecosystem: Host-associated > Plants > Phyllosphere > Phylloplane/Leaf | place: Guanajuato, Mexico | collected...
GTCCTGTTACGATATCGAGGGCGCATCGATGAGCTAAAGACGGGCGAGAAAGCATTACAGGAGGAGATCGAAGCTGTTGAACGAGAAGTTGATCCATGGGTCGCAGAGCACGCTCGAGCACTGCTTTTCATGGTCGGGAAATAGGGAATGAGCGACATTGTTATCCCTATCAAGATTCCGAGTGGATCAAGGATGCTTTATTATCATCTGGGATACGGGAAGTGGTGCATATGAGCCCTGCTAGGACGTGGTTTGAGATCAGAGATGATACTGCGATGGTGCTTAGAAGTAGCTTGGTGCTGAGCAAAGATCGAGGGATAATGCAGGACAGGATAATCAAGGAATAGGAATATCTGGCTCTTACATAATAGCTAGCACGCTTTGCAACACGCTTCCCATCATGCGCAACGCGCTCGAGTCAATCCAGCAAGGATAGGTTTTCGAAGAAGGCGAAACTGGTGGAGCCTGTTTCAGCATGGAAAGAAAAGATGAAACCGGAGTTGACCGACACTGACACGAATCCTTCCATGTGACGGTACTCTTCCCGGTACACTCTCATCCACCACCTTCTTATCATCAAGGCTTTCTGAGGTCTACAATTTTTCAACACCTTTTTGAGTAGCTTCAAGATCCAGCGCGACTTCGCGTGGCGAGTCGTCATTCTAAACTCAAGGCACTCTCTACAGCGGCACCTTATTGAGGACCGTCACTTTGAATCACTACCTTTGATCATCCTCCGCTAACCCTCCTCCGCTCTGAACCACGCAATTCATAACAGTCAGTACCACCAAAATAGCACGCCTTGAAGCGTACCTTGATCTGCGATTTCGCAACGACATTTGGCACTACCAATTCAGCGATACCCTCCGTTATCCTTTAATAAGCGCTCCTCGTTAGCACCCTGCAACGATACTTAACAGCACGAAGGTTACACCGTTCACCATCCTCCAGCGAGCGTCGTGAGGTCTGAGACCTCTCGACGGTACTCAACTGCACGAGCGCCACATCTTTGAGTGAACGGTTACAAGCAACGCCAAAATAACTTCCGAGAACACCAACCTCCGGTCCAAATCACTACGCTCAATCCAGAAGCACAATACGCTCAACTGCCATCGTGATGTCTAGAACAGCATTTAAAAGAGAGTTCAAGGCAGAGCCTGCCACCAACCACGCACCTCAAGGTTAACTCGAGCCTCGTCATGATGTCATCCAAAAGATATCGACTTCAATCAAGGCCGAGTCCTCCTTGCCCTCGCTCCGTCCGCAACAGGTTGGACAGCCATTCTTAGGTAATCAGGAGTCATCAACAGAGCTAGTTCATGCTCGAGAGCAAATCGAGGAGCTGGGAGAGATGATCCTCGATCAGGATGAAGGAAATCGAGAGCCAGCAGGGGATATCTGGAAGCTGGAAGAGAGAGACCGAGAGCTCGAGAAGGAAGTGCGACTCCTTCAGCATAACAATCTACAACTGGGCAAAGAGAGAGGGTCTCTCTCAAAGACTGCACAAGAGGCTGTAAAAGAGGCACTAGCCAATCAGAAGATTGCCAACGATCAGAATGAGCAGAACAAGTACCTCATATGGAAGAACGCGCAGCTGCAACTCCAGATCGACACTATGAGACCTGCTCTCGACATGCCACAGCTGCAGCTCGAACTTGAGGCGTCGGTCCGAGCTCACAATGGAACAAAGGTTGAGCCCATGAAAGCTAGAAGGTTGCTCGGTGAACAGATTTGATGAGGTCACGGCTTGCGGACTCGAGATCGCCAGGCTCAAAGAGTGGATTCGAAAGATTAGCGGATAGAGAGGCAACAATCTTCCATATTCTGACTCGGTAAGAGGAGGTGATTCAAGACCGTGATGAGGTCTCGGACCTCGCAACGCTCATTTCTGGACTGGAGTATGTCAGCATAAGAAGTTTGCTGGCTAAATGAAGCTATATCTATATACGAGCATTGTATGGTCATGCAACGTCGAGTGGAGACAAAATATACCTAACGCGCTGTCCAGGCGTCCTGCTTTTTCCTCTTCCATCTTCACGCGTGTGTAACGTCTCCTGACATTCCTGCTAACGTGACACGCGTCCGACGCCTTCGCCGAACGCGTTTTGAGATCTGAAGCATCGAAAGATCTTAGACCTTACAACGTTAGTCTCGAGTAAGTACAGGTCTACCGTAGTGCAGGTTAGGTCTGGAACCCCTCAACGCTCTATTCAGAGGACAGAGGTTGTGGTGCTTCGAGCAGAAAGGTAGCTCGAGCGTCATAAGGTCACGAATCCCGCAACGCTCCGTCTCGAGTACAAGGCTGTCGCGGTGCGCCAAGCGGATCAAGCAGAAAAGCAGAATGGAAACAAGAGCATCGTGAGGCTTGAGACCTCATGACGCTCCATCGCGAATAAGGCTCTTGTGATTTTGTAAGCAAGATCGACACGAACGACACAAGAGCTCCGTCTACCATTCGACTGTTTTCAGCCCATTCTCTTTCCTTCGAAAGTACTCTTCCATTTCTTTAGGCGTTTTCTGGACTGGCCTGTACAGTATCTTTTGTTTTTCTCTCAAGTCTTTCCTTTCTTGTAGTACGACTCTACATTTCCCAAACTCGTCCTTGATTTCCTTCCAATATCGTCTCTTCTTCCTTACTTCTTACACTCACTTGAAAATGACCAAGGACTTCCGCTTAAAGCCTACCTTCGACCAATACTCCGCAGCATAGATCAAGGCTGGAGGTGCCCTCGACTGGCACACTTTCATTATCGGGTATGAAGTGGCAGTTAAAGCCATTGCAAAGGCATGCGGGGTTCTCTTAAGCGACGACGAATCCGAGATTGACGAGTTTGAGGATCCTGTCGATATGCGGCAAGATGTAGTGATGAAGCAGAAGCGCAAGAGCCCAATGGTTCGCATAGATCCAGAACTTGTGAAAGTAGGGTTCGTGGATGATTGTGGCTCGGACATGCACGACGAGAGTACATCCAGTAGATCCAGTACTCAAGAGGACAACTCTACCTCAACCCAAAGCCCAGCGACCAATGAGACTCCTCCGACCGCGAGAAGCACCAGAGTCGAAGTATCAGAAGGTCAGTGATTCTCCGCACAATATGCAGTAATGCGCCTAACACATATAGTATTGGTCAATGGCACTGCGCAAAGTTACGCAGTAGAATCATGTCCACCAGTTCAGAAGATGAAACGGAAGAGGGTACCAGAGACGCCCCGACCTGTGAAGAAGAAGAGCGCCGCCCGTAAGGCTCATTTCAATTCTGACGACACAGATGTGACTGGAGTCGCGGGCGACATTGACGAGCGCGCTTTCAGAGAAGAAAACGAAAGAGGGTCTCGAGAGGAAGGAGACAGTGAAGAGACTACTAGCTCTTTGTAGTATGAGGTCATGGCGATGTTGAGAAATGATATCGGGACTGCTATGGTGCTGAAACAAGATGTGGTGGTATTGGTATGTTGGTCGAGCTGTTGCTGAGAAAAGTGGGGGTGAAAATGTCGACATATGCTGTACTCTATCCTGCCTGCATACTCTTACCAACCTTTTGTGCCTCGCCAGGTGCTAGCGGAATGCTGTTCTTTCTCAACTTCTTCTTCTGCTGTCTCAACTTCCGCTGCGAAAGAGAGTACCAAAGACACCACAAGCCATGAGCAAGAAGAGCGTTGCCCACAGACCTCATTTTGCATCTAACGAAATGGATGTGGCCGACAGGAGGCTGCATATCTTGAGTAAGGCTGCTTTAAGCCTTGAGCCAGGAACGACACAAGAGCGTTGTGAGGTCTCCAACGTTACGACGCTTCATCTCGAGCGAGGCCGCTGCGTTTCCTGAAGCAGGAACGGCAGTTCGAGCGCCGAGGTTTGAGTCCTCAGGGAGCGTGGTCTACGTACCTGCGAGCGGGCTACCGTAATGAACGTGTAGTCTCCTGAGGCTGCTACAAACCTGAGGGGTATTAGGAGGCGTTGTGAGGTCTCAGACTTCAGAACGCTCGGCTTGCCTTCTTGTGACTGAGTCAATGCAATGGGGCTGGGGCGTGAGTACTTGCAGGATGTTCAGTAGGTAGCGGAACTGGTGTTGGTCATTAATGTATCCGGCAGTATGTACTGTATGTACTCCACAACCCAGAGCTGTCGTATGTAAGTATGGATGCGATCGTTGTCCATGTCGTATGTTGCTGTTCGTCACCCTCATATCTCTCTCACCTGCCACAATTCGTGTAGGTGGCGTGATGCTTGTCACGCTTCTTTCTCATTACGAGGCGCGCAAATACACACGTCCACCATCTTTCTCAGCAGCCCAGCCCAGTTCAGCCTTCCCATCCCATCCCGTCCCATTCCCAAGTTCAATCCACCAGATCCCGATATATACAATTCCAGAAGTGAAATCCCTTTCCCTCACATCCCTCGCCCAGCTCTTGCCGTCCCATTCCTGATCACTACCAGGAACCCTCTCCTCCACGTTCTCTCTCTCTTTCTATCCCAGACCTCTCCACTGGACTCAATCTCTCCCATACTCACCCGACCCCATATCCGGATTCCTCACCTCCAACGGCCTCGAATAATCCCTATGATCCTGTATCGAGCTCAAACTCTCCTGACTGCCATGTCCTGCATGCGCGATCCCCAAACCAGCCGCCGGGGCCGCAGCCGCGTTCTTGATCCCCCTCCACGTCCCTGCCTCTGCGCCCCATCCCGCCCCAGCAGCACCAGTAGCAGGCTCGCCGCGCCATGAGCCGATGTTCTGGTTGAGTCTGCTGTCTTGGAAGAGCGGGAGTGTGGGCGTGCGCTGCGTCATCGGAGGCGGGACGTCAGGGACTGTCGGCGTTGTGGTTGGACTGTTTCCACGATTGCGGACAAGACCGACTCTGCTGAGGACGCTGGTGTTGCGATTGAGTTCGTTGGTAGTGGAAGCGTCGTCGTCGTGGCGGCGGCGGAAACAGCAGAGGAAGAGGAGAGCTGCGAGGAGAGCGAGGCCGGCGAGAGTGCCGATGACGATGCCGGCGATGGCGCCGCTGGAGAGGGAGGTCGAGTGGGCGTGGGAATGGATTGGGGATGAGGACTGAGCGGCTGTGGTTGCTGCTGGAGTTGCGGAGATGATCGAGGTGACGTATTGCGTTGTGGGTTTCCCTTGGATGGTGACGACAGAGGGAGCGATGGTTGTTGATTCTGGGGAAGATGTCGATGGGGCGGGTGTCTGCAGGCAATTCATCAGATTAAGACGCTCTGAGAAGTGAATTGACTTACTGGGACGACAGTAACTTGCTCGGTGGTTGCTACTGTTTGAACAATAGTTACTGGAGCTGCTGTACTGCCAGGTGGAGCCTGCGTTAAAGATAGTGTCAGATATGAAGATTGAAAGAAGATACTGGTAGTGATCACTCCACTAGCAGACGCAGGAGTTACGAGACTCGACGACACTGAGACTACTGGCGTCGGTGCTACAATTGTACTGACCATCTGAGTGCTGACGCTGACTTGTGTGGTCACGATAATCTGCTGACTAGTGACGACACTTGGAGAAGGAGAAGAAGAGGAAGAAGGTGACGTTGATGTCGCTGGAGCTGGTGTTGAGCTGGTGAGTCCTCCTGCTGTCCCAGATGGCTGTGGACCTAGTGCCATGTACCCGAAGAGCGCATTCGCTGCGTTACCGCAGAACTCAGGAGGATAACCAGGACATGTCGCGTCGCATTTCGATGTGGAAACTCTGACGGATGATGCTGGTGTCTCGTTACTGCACCAGCATTCATTGCCTGTGTGAAGTGAGAATGCGCATTATTCATCTGTACGGTCGAGATTACCTTGGACTACCGCATAAGCATAAGTGCCAGCATCTGTACAATTCGTCTGGCATGATCCGAGTGATGTCCAAGTACCGTAGACTGTGGTTCCCAAATCAGCACTTTGGCATTTCTGTATGCAAGCTGATATTCGTACTTTCACCAAAATCGCTGCCTGTATTTACACTTGCGCAGTATTGTTGTGTGAGGCCTTGTGCATGGCTGGTGATTGTGAAGAAAAGGGCTGCCAGGACGAGACATTTCGGCCTTCGGGTATGTGAAGATGCCATCGAGAATGAGGTGGTCGTGAAGAGAACAAAAGGACGAAAGAGGAAGATTTATACGGCGTGCATGTAGAGTGTTGTGTGTTGTCTTAGAAGTGTAGATCTTTCTTTCTGCCCAGTTCAGAGGCTTGGAAGTTCGATGGCGAGTATCGGTGTGGTCGATGTCTACAGAGATCCAGTTCAGCTCTTGATCACATCTCCAGATGATCTCTGCCAACACTACTCACCAAGATCTGATAGTGAAACTCTGCTCAAAAACCCCTTGAGATGTTTTATGGCTGAATGTGTCCTTCTCTTCCCTCAGATCCGAACGAAATATGTACTATCTTGACCAGTCTCCGAAGGTCGTCCGTTCTCAGGTAGTTGCAGAAGACAACAGAAGTAGCAGCAGCAATTAAGCGCTCCCTTCCAGATAACACGACAAAGACAGTTGAGGGTAGCGGCCGGAGACGTCGGGCTGTACAGTGACGATCTAGATTGTGGCCTGAATGAATGAATGTGTCGTAGTCTATGGGTGAGCCTTCGCTATCGAAAGCCTATGTTGTGATGTCGATGTTATGAAGCCGAACAAAGGCTTTGTGATTGAATGAGATGAAGATTGGCGTTCGATAAATGCGGGGTTCGATGTCGGAGTGTTGCAAGTCCAATCAGCCGTGTGCTGCCGAGCCACGGGACAGATTTTATGCTTCTTTCCAGGTTGGTTACGCAATGAAGTATAAAATCTCAGGGAAAACCTCAGGATGTGTAAGAACGAAGAATGGTGTCGAAGTGAATGAGACAGAAGCTCTGGGAAGAACCTTACAGGCAAGAGTATCCCACGGTATCACAGTATCGCACAAGCGAGGGCAGAGAAAGTCTCATGTGCTGTCACCCGCTCTTGACCCCACCAGGGAACGGCATGACAAAACAAGGCAGTCTCTCATGCATCATGCAGCATTTGCACCGCTCGCTTCCATACATGGATCGCAGATAGGTGGTGCTAGCATAGTAGATACTGTAAATACTGTCTTATCTCAAGAGTCGAGTCCGTGTCGGGTGAGTCTGCTCGCACTGCCAAGAGTACTTCCCCCTCCGTCCAGCTTCATAATCGCCGTGCCAGGTCGACTGCCATTACTTGACCAATGGTGCCAGGTCAGGTCGTGACTTTTCGTGCCAAAGTACCTTCAAACGCCTCCTGCCTGCACAGCTGTCCATACACATACCAATCCAGCCAAGATATCCCGGATCCCAAACGCCGCTGCTGCCCAGTGAAATCAAGTACAAAGCCACACCCTAGCTGACCTCCCGATTCCGCCCTGCACTTGCCGCAGCATAGCGCAGCAAGCCTCTTCGGTCATCAGCCTCTTCGCGCCCACCATTCGGCATGTGCAACTCAGCACTCTGTCGTATCGGACTACTGCTCCAGCTACCATCGTAGCCATTCGGCGGCGACGCATATGGGTTGCCATTGACAGCCTGCTGCTCACTGTATGGGCTCGAACTGTGTGATTGAGGCGCAAGATGCGGACTTATCGGGTATGGTGGAGGGACGCTTGGGTCGGTCGGCCTTGTGAATGTTATGTTGTTACCGTTTGTGTTGCCAGCGCCGCCATATGGCATACCTTGTGCATCGACGGGGCCTCCGCTGCTCAGGTTAGGGGTCTGCTGAAGGTGCATGGGCACGTCGTCGTTTCGATGACGGACACCGACGAATAACCAGCGGAAACCACGAGCAGTCTGCTTGATGATATCCCATGGGTTCAGAGCATTGGCGAAGGCTTTCACACCGAAACGACCTCCATGGTATGGTGGCTCAGGGCTTTTGCCTTCCGTTGGCTTCCGTTTGCGAGTCCCATTCACACTGGCTGTTTCTCCGCTGAACGCGTTGAACCTGTCATTTCCGGTAGTGCCAACGTTCTTTGGGTTCTGAAGTGCGACGTGTTCTTCAAGCTCGGCAGCGGAGGCGTAGGGGTGACGCCATGGAAAGGCGAAGAGGTGGAGAAGTGCGAAGAGCGCCATTTCAATGCAGAGTAGAAGTGCGGGTATACCGACGTGGATATCTTGATAACCGACACGAGGACCAGGTTTGATCAGACCGTGAGAAGAGGAAGCAAGGAAGGAGATGATGAGCTGAAGTTAGGTAATTAGTTTGGGCTCGATCTGCTGAAGTACTCTGTAACTCACTGTCTGCCAGAAGGACAAGAAAATGACAAGCTTGATACACAAGAGCTTGAGGAATGGCTTGTGTTGAGCCAGGTCGCCACGAAGTTCGTAGTAGAATTGGATCAGTCCATACATGGCAATAGAAACACTACCACCTTCAAATCCAGTGACCCAGACATGGGCGAATGCTGGATTGAGGGAGTCTTCGCAGTATCGATTTGTGGATTCTGTGATGACAGAGACGATTGTGAAGAAGACGCGGATGAAGCAGTACTGGAAGACGCAGAGATAGATGACCTGGATAATGATTAGCCAAGGAGGATCACGCTGCGCGAGGCGCCGCCTACATTGAACCACGTCAAACTACTTCTCGGCCTTCTGAACGGTCCTTTGTCTTGACCACCAGTACACTTCTGCAACCAAGGTAGTGGCCAGATCCAGTTCTTTGGTCGTTGCCTATCCTTGAAGTATTGCTTCTGGTCGTGCAGATTCGGTCGGAGATAGTTACACATCAATGTGAAGAAGCTCGCAATCGCGAAAGCCTCCCAGCAGTCGCCTAGGACGTCAAAGTATATTGCTTTCGTATAGTAGTAGTATGACAGGAACGAAACAATGGCGTATACAGGCATCATCATGAGGATTCGTATGGTATGCCGTTGCTCTGTCGGCATGGAGTAGTGTCGAGCATGTTGTAGGATGAGCCAGCCGGCGATGAGGATGGCGAGGAGTCCGAAGATGGCGCAAATTGTGACGCCGACCTCGTGAAAAGTATAGCGATTGCCGAGAAGGTATGGGGTCTCATCGACTGTAGCATGTTAGGATTGTCATGCTGCAAAGTAATGTGACGTCTTGACATACTTCTGAGATTTTCTAGTGTCGCATTACAGACTCTCATGACTGCTGTGGTAAGCGCTGATCACGCTACGTATGTTGGGACGATGTAGCCACTGTCGCTCTTTAATCGCAACGAATGTGTTGTATAGGTCACCGTGCTTCAGAAAGTTCTTTCAGGGTATACGCAGGACGCGATACATATATTGTTTGCGAAGTCAAGGCGCAAGCTTTGTCTGTGCCTGACAGCTAAGGCTTCTTTCTATTCCTGGAGCTATGCCGAAGATCGCGTGGAGGGGCTGACGAAGATAGCAGCGATTAGGTAAGGTTTGCGAAGCGGTAAGCGAAGCTGGAATGTCGTGCGCTCGAGCGATACGCGGTACGATAGCCTGAGGGGGCTGTCCACGAGGCTGAAGAAGGAGAGTGTGTATGAGGAGACGGGATGAGGCAGGTATAGGCGATCGAGGGCTACGCGCAAGTCGTAGGATAGGGAAGGCGTGAGGTGAGGTGAGGTGAGGCGAAGAAGCTGCGAGTTGTAGAGGCGCAGCGAAGATGATGCATAAATCAAATCTTGGCGATCACGTCTGACTCGCGCACCTGAAACATGACATTGACGTAATCAGAAGAATTCCAAGATTCAACGGTGATTCAACAACGCCTCTATGAAAGAACTGTGGAATGCTGCTGCGCGGCACGGTGCCATGAATCTCTAGGAGCATGGAGATTGTGGACGAATATTTGATCCCAGACTTCTATGGCTGGAGCAAGATACTACCACTCAATGACTACACATCTCTTGATCCAACCTCAATCTCTATCCCATTTCCCTCCCCTCAACCACCTTGTAAGCACCTCAAGCGCTACCTCCGGCTGGTCCTGCGGCACCAGATGTCCCGCCTTTGCTATAGTGACAAATGTGAATCTTGTCTTGTGCTGGCTCTCTTTGTTTATCTGGATCGAAACCTCTTTGTACATGCCAGCAGTGATATTCTCGCCTGAACGCATCGCATGCCACGGTGATAGTGCAAGCGAGGAGAAAGCAGGACCACCGATCCAGGACATGCTATTGGCCCAGCGAAGATTGCCAGCGGTGTTGCAATCGAGGTCGAGATTGCCCTTGACGAGCATCAGCAACTGGCGTATGAGGAGTCGTAGGACAATGAAGATACGTGATCTTACCTGATAAAGCAGCACATCGATTCCACTTTCAAGCAAGAGTCGCACTTGTCGCTCCATGCTGATACCCAAGTCCTAACGGAGTCAGTATAATGTATACGCTGTACGGCACTACGCAAGACCTACATTAGTAAGTGCAAACGCATCCACCACAGCTCCACGCATGATTGAGAAATTTGCTACATTTGATGGCACGCCCAGCGCATTCCAGACGAACTCAGAGTTGAGGTACTTCTCCAACTGCGCCGACCTTGGGGAGCAATTGTCATCGGGCTCGCACGGTGCGGTGACTGCGCCGATTAGACGGCATTATAGTGCTGGATCGAAGATAAAGCTTACTATCCATAACGTTGCGTCCACCGGCACCTGCCTCGCTCGTGTATAGTCCAGTCACGCCAGTAGAGCATACGTCGGAGGCAATTTTTCAGAAGGTCGGATCGGGGTGGTCATAGCATACACGCATGAGAGCAATGCAGCGGGGCATGTTTGCAGCCATGATGTCGCAACGAGTGGCGTTGAAGACGGGTGTTTCGACGCCAGAGTTTGTGGTACAGAGTGTTTCCCCTGGTGGCCTCAGTCATGCTTGTGCTTGGAACGTACGTAATTCCGACCTACAATATCCGTAAGTGGTGTCAAGTGGCGAGATGTAGCCGTTCCCAATAAGTATAGACTTCAGTGGTACCGGCACTCTCCATGGGTATAATGTATTCTGCGTCAGGATCTGTGCTCCTAGTGTTGCTGCGTGATTGTCAGGGGGGTACCTGTCGCCGACAGACAAGCTACTCACGAATGTAGTGGCCAGCATAACTATCGCCAGCGAGATTGAGTGGGCCCTTTGCATGCTCAGGAGGCACGACTGAAACAAACATCTGAAGGAAGATGTGCATGTCCACAGCTGCAATAAAGGACGTGTCTGGAACTGGCATGCCTTCGTCGACGTAGGAGAAGCCCACTCCGGCAGGCTGGTCAACAAACAATAGCGCTGTATCTTTATTCCAGCCGTATGGGTTGTGAACGGTACCATTGCCATGATCGTTGATGAGGCAAGGTCCAAGTTCTGTGGAGAAGTTAGCAATGTGCCCTAAGCAAAGTCTGTGACGGCACTCACCTTGCAATAGACCAAGCATGGACGAGCAGCCCGGGCCGCCACTCATCCACAGTGTTAAGGGGTTCTCTTCAGACGCATTTGCCGCTTGCTGACTAGCAAAGTACCTTGATCAAGGCAGATCAGCAAAGGTCATAGATTGATCAGTGTGGGTCTTCCAGTATTACCAGAAGAATAAATGCACATGGCCAATATCAAGCCAGCCAGTATATTGGGTGACATTCGTGTCACAGACACTGGCGTTCTGCTGCTTGATCCTGATTGTATGTTCAGGGAAGTGCTTATCACGGTACACATCGAATGATGATTCCTGTGAAGATAATTCTGCGACAAGAGGAGATTGGAGTGTTGCGAAAGCGAGAGTGCTGATCAAGGCCACGATACTGACTATGCGGAAGTGCATACTGGTCATACTGATCGAACAAACGCAAATGCCGAAAAGCGCATGAGAAGAACGTCGACGACTACATTCACGACATACAAGTCTAAAAGTCTTCCGGGAGAGAGTATCGTAATGATTTTACTCAGATGTGTTCTAGTGTTGTAGTGTAGGAGGAAGTGCTCGGCATCGGAATGTACGGTGTTGAGCTCGGAATAGTCGATCAAGCCAAATCCGCATGAAGAAAGTCGGTGTCCGGTAGACCTAGACTATTGTAGCTGCACACGAGTGAGAGAAAGTCTGAGAGTGCAAGAAGGTCTGAGTAACGTTTAGCTTCGTAAGTATCATGAACAATAGTCCGAGCCCCTCCATCTACACTCCCATCGTAAAGTCATGCTCGATCGTGGGCGTGACACTCGAGATGAACTTGAGGAACACCACCAGATACTGATCCACCCTGATTGCGCTCTCCTCCGTGTTACCTGCATCGCCATCATGCTGCTGCAGCACTTCCCACTCATCCCCGGCACTGCCTCCTGCAGCTGCCACACCAGCCTTGTATGCCTGCTTGTCGCTTGGCGGCGGTGCTGATATTGACATGGCTTTTGTTTCTTCGATAAGACCTTCCATGCCCAGCTCAGGCTTGTGAGCTTGACCTTGACCGGCAGCGCCTGTGCCTCCAGTCTTTGCCAATCTTTCCCTCCTCAGTCTTAGTGCGGCATCTGCTCTATCCAGAAGTACTTTCATCACGCTGGCATGCCGGCAAGGGTGTACACTAGCCATCTTGATGCTGTGCGACGGGTCGAAGAAGGGGAAGTCTTCGAGGGTGACAGTCTTGTCTTTGTAGTCACCCATGATATCTTCCATCATTGCTGGCGGCGGGAGTGGTTCGGACGCTGATAAGTAGCCAGAGAGGTATAATCGAGGAGTGCGATAGTATGGTGTATAAGTGATGTAGAGTGTATATGTGCGGAGTGGTCTGTGGTTCGTGTCAGTCAGTCATGCGTCGACCGAGCATGGATGTCTTCAATCCTCACATCTTCGTCCCCGAGGTGTCATGATCTCGAATGATAGCATCGTCATCCTCCTCATCCTCCATGTCTGGGATCTCGTCCTCTTCATCCTCGGTCGCATCGCCCATGTTTCCACTTGCGTCCAGTGTTCGCACCTCCCCTAGCTGTCTTGCCTGCTCTTTCTCCGTAGCACCACCGGTCTGCAGCCAGCCTTCCTCTTCATCACCACCAGCAGTTTCGCCCTCACCATCACTCCTCACGACCCGATCTTCGGCTCCTGCTTCACCAACATAGTTCTCGTCGAGTCTCCGGTGACATGGGACACCTCTCGTGATAAGGAATTGCTTATCTGGTGGAAGATAGGCGACACGTCGTGCAGGAGATGATGCGTCTGACCAGGACCAGGATGGAAACTTGTAGACTAGGAAGTCGCCAGCAGCAATGAACTCTTCTGGCGTGATCTGACCGGTGCTGCATCATGATCTCAGCATGTCTTCAAGCGCGTCCAGTGATCGTGAGCCACTGACCTGCGGAAGTTGGAGGTGTGCGTCACAGGCGCATAACGATCGCGGAGTGCGTCGAGTGTGGAATGAATGAAGTTCATAGTTGTCGTGGTTATGAGACAGAGAGTAGAGATAGTATTGCTGTTTCCTTCGTTATTGTTGTCAAGTATGACGAAGATCAGGCGGGAGGATCGCTGAAACACGCTCGAGGCATAGCGGGGTAAGAGCAGGTGACTCTTGGCACTTTTGTGATCTATATCTATTCCAGCCTACAGCATTATATACATTCCATTTCATCAGCCAAGTCGGCCAGCGATCCTGGACTTCATAACTTCGTCTCCTCACAGAGTCACAACAACCTTGCCAGCACTGACACCAGCCTTTAGCTTGTCCATGCCAGCCTGTGCCTTCTCCAAACCATGTCCAATAACCAAAGGATCAGGCTTAGCCAAGAACTTGCCCTGACCGATCGCCTCTGGTAGGAAGTCCTTGTATACAGCTGGACCGACCTCGTTGTGCAGGATAGTGACAGCAAAGACTGACTTGACCTTGATACCTGAGCTACTCGCTTCCTCCGAAGGCGGAAGTGTCAAGACAACAAACTTGTTCTCAATGTCTGCCTCCTTTGCGATGGCGACACAAGCCTTCTGTGTTGGCTCCAGAGAGATGGCATCATATACGCCCGCAACACTCTTGCCCTTCAATGCTTTGGAGATCTCATCAATGACATTGCTGTTGTTGTAGTCAAAGACTTGCGACGCTCCGAGCTTGGTGCAGTAGTCCTTGTTATGCGCGGACGCAGTGGTCACCACCTCGTAACCGGAATACTTGAGAAGCTGAATTGCACAAGATCCGACACTACTGGCACCACCCCAGACTAGAACAGTCTTTCCAGTTGACTTGGCTGAGAGGGACGGGTGTTGTAAGGCTAGGAATTCTTTCTCATAGAGTCCAGCAGCAGCAGTGGAGATACCCAGAGGAAGAACAGTAGCAGACTCGAAGGTCATGGAGGAAGGAATCGGGCAGACCAGTGTTTCAGGAATCATGGTGTACTGCTGGAACCCAGAGCCGGCTGGGTCGGCGGTGAGGAGGGACACACAGTGTCTGGATGGGATTAGCGACCGCACATATATCATGGACCACCCACAACATACCCAAGCACTCTGTCACCCTTCTTGAAGTCTTTAACGGCACTGCCGACCTCAGCTACCTCGCCAGCAACATCGGTTCCTAGGATGAAAGGGTAGTCCTTGACGTAGAATCCGGAATCTTGAATCTGTCGCGAAGATGTCAGCGAGGGCCAGGAACGCGCAGGATGATGAGGAGTTTACCTTCCAATCAACAGGGTTTATCGAGAAAGCCTTGTTCTGGATGATGACATCCTTCTCTCCAGCCTTAGGGTAAGGTGCCTCTTTGACCTGAAGAGGCTTGTCCTTGGAGGCCTAGCTTCGGTGTTAGTGGTAGGATTGAACTGGAGACTGGGAATAGTTACCATAATGTACGCGGCGGAGTTGGAAGGCATGATGGGCAGGGTGATTGAGCAGTAAGATTTGTGAGAATGCAAAAGTCGTGGTATCGAGGATGGCAAACATTAACTTGTATGAGACTGATTCCAATAGCTGACAAATTTCTTATCGATAAGGAATGACGCAAGTTTGCCACCCACTTATTGACTACGAAGACGCAACAGCAACAAGGTCTTCCTCGGTCAATCATGGGTACTCTGACTGGTGACTTGCCTGTCCTCGAGGCACATTGCTCTCACAAACTTCCCAGCAGTTGCCGTTTATCAGCCTACAAAAATGGTCGGCTCGAATGTTGTGCCTGCCAAGACATCAGACCACATTCGGTATCTGGCTTCTACTCAGTCTACATTGACGGAGTTGGACTGGTCTCGAGAGGTACTCGATGGCAGAGATATTGTTTCTTCTGCAAAGAATTCTGGCAGAACCGTCTAGCTGCAACAGATCCTCCTATGGAGTCAAACCAGACTCGAATACCAGAAGTTCCAGATCAGACGGAGTTCTTAGAAAAGTGGTTCGACTACCACAGAGGTTACAGGATCGTCAAAGATGGCGAGGAGGAGAAGAAAATAGAAATGAAACTGGAAATCCCATGGCGGGACGTGGATCCAGGCACTTTGCCCCTCAAAGACGATGCTCAGAGACTGGTGACCATCAGGCATGCGCCAGTAGCACAAGCCAGACAAGAGCCCGCAGTCTCGATTGAGTCTGCTCTAGATGCACTCTTCGAGGAAACAGACGACAACCCTCCCGTGCCGCACGGTCACATTCCACCATCCCAGCCTGCTCCTGCAAGACCACGACAAGGACTCACAGACTCAGACATCGCAGCCGCTCAACACGCTAAAGACAAGCTGGAAGATGCTGATCGGATTCTTGCGGAGGTGGAAGCTCTTCATCAACGCCTGACCCAGGAGTTGGCGACAGCTGAGACACAGCTGCGCGAACGCACAGAAGAGCGTCGTATCGCTCTTCGTGAACATCGCGCCGCCCAGCAGCTCATCCGCGTCCTCGGCACACAAGGCGGCGGCACGGAACGGGATGCGCAACGTATGGCGCGAGTCTGGGGCACGCGCGATGAGATTGTGCGACAAGGTGCCAATTACATCAGCCCGATCACTGACATGTTCACACGGGCTTATGATCGGTATCGCATTGCTGAGGAAGTGCGTGCGGAGGAGCGCGCTTCCGACGACGTGACTGAGCGACAGCGGAGACTGATTGCATCACTTGGGCCATGGTATAATGGCGCCGGAATTAGCGATGCAGACTACTCTGCTGAACTCGATGCACCTCGTGAGCCGCAGTCGGGACCACCGCAGACACTTGATGATGCCGAAGCGAATCGTCCGCCACCGAAGAGTGATGAGGAGATGACGGTGAAGCTGTCGTGTAAGATCTGTTTGCAGCAGCCTGCTGATATCGCGGCACTGCCCTGTGGACATATGGTGAGCTGCAACTATTGCGCCGATGTGTACATGCCGGTGAAGAATGGCGATCAGACAAGACTGGTGCGGAGGGATGTTACATGTCCTTTGCCGTACTGCAGGAAGACGGTCACACGGAGAGTGAAGATTTATATTAGCTAAAGCTACGCTGCTTACGAATCGATCATTCAGGCAATATCTTCCAATATCCACAACTAGATCCTGAGATCATCAATGTCATCCATGCCTTTGGCACCATGCAATCTGACTAACAACTTCAATCGCCAGTCTCGTAACTGCTAGGTATCGAGAATGCACCTATAACCGACGAATTCATCCGTGTACGTGTGCGTTGCGACTCTCCTAAACCACGGGATATTCTTTTCAATAGCATAGTTGATGAAGCGCTTGGCGAACGTCCCCTGTAGCCACGCTTGCGCCACAGCAAGTGCACCAAAAGCAGCTAGCCATTGACCCTGGATATCGCTACCGAAGTAGTAGCTAAGTGAGAGAAGAGGTATGCGTAAAGGACTAAGTAGAAACCACCAGCTGGCAGCTTCAAACTCAAGCGTGGGTCTCAGTACCATGACAGGAATAAGCAGATCGTCGTTGTGTTTTCGAACATAGCCGGAGGCCAGGTCATCCAGGGCGATGTCTGGTGTCATCTGGTGTATGTGGCCGTGAGCCAGCGACAAAAGGTAGAGCCATGAGTTGCGAGATTCGGCAGGTGCAGATGCTTTAGTGACTTTGATGTAGGTTATTTCACGCTTAATATCCAAGAGCATACCAGTATACATCGAGATAAGTGTAAAGATGAGCAGGTAGATAAGCTCAAAGAACGGAGAAGCTCCTGTGCTCCATCTTGCAATAGACAATATGGGTAGCGGCGCCAAAGCTAATATGCCACACAGACACGTAGCGAGAAGACCATATTTTTTATAAGACCATCTCCACATCGGGAAGTGGTAATTGTGTGCAAGAAATTGAATCGACTGAGGTTGTTGCAATGGAGTATTGGTAGGCGTCTGCATCGTGGACTGGAGTTTCTGTGATGCTGCCTCAAGCAACATCGCGACATCTTGTGGTTCAAGGTTTGGCATTCTGTAAGCGCCACGGTATCGATCTGGAACGAATAGTTCGTACTCTTTGCGGAAAGCTCGTCGCATCCCACGATACCTTGCCTCAAGGTCCACGGCATTGTTGAACACAAAGTATTTGCCTAGGCTGCGTCCACCAAGGCACTGTATGGCGACTGTATCAGCACTATCGACACCATAGGTAAGTGCTCCAATACTGGAGATTAGACTAAGTAAAGTCTCTAGCGGACGTAGAAAAGACATAGTAGTCCTCGCTTATAGAAGAAACGTATAGGAGATGTATCGAACCGAAGTTGTGCGACTTACAAGTATTTCAGCTGGGGGATGCGCTTGTTCTTACAGTATAGTACCTGCTTCCACATATGCAGAGTCGTGTTGACTGTTGGGCCGTTTCAGCTTTGGACGTAAGTGCTTACACCTAACCTAACCCGAAAAAAGCAAGTTGGCTCTGATGTCTCGTCCGCATCGAGGCGCAGCATGTCCAAAAGTAGTCAAAAGGCAAAACTTGAAACAGTAATGAGTATCACGACAGATTGAACCAACTCACGTACTACCAATCTCAACACTTCATGGACAGCTCGAAGGAAAGAGTAGGTGCTATCTTAGACTGTAGGGATCAAAAAGCACGCGGAAGATCTGGATGCTCTCATGGCACAAGATGCTAGTGACCATACGACAGTCACATGGGATAAATTGCATCAGCACATAGTAAGTAGCACAAAGTGGGACTAGTTCCTTTCTCGGGACTTCCTGAGATGAAACACTCACGTGACACCTTTGTTGCCTGTTTGCTTTCACCACAACAAATGAACATTTACTTGTCGATGAAACCGAGCAGTCTTGCAGTGAAATCTCTCTTCGTTAGACTATATATATATATACATCATAATCTTGCAACAGTTCTGCTCAGCCAGTCAATGATCACCTCTCTTGTCGAAGAAACTCCAGTTGTCCCTCTTCGAACCCCTTCTCCATGACGTATGTCTGTCTCTGGGAAGGTGCATACATACGTGCCTATCGCATCTGTCTGCCGTCTGCTTTGAGAAGATATCCTTGAACGATTACAGCAACGTTGGAAGTCCAGGATTTTTCAACCGCTGCAGTCATGTTGTCAATGGCAATATCTGTTGCAGCGCACATCAAGACCTGAGATCCACAAAGGGGTCAGAGATGAAGCCAGGAATGGTGTTACCTATATCTTATACGCGAATAGCATGTTCAGTGGGACGAATGAGCCATGCTACCGAACCTGAGTGTCGGCAAGACGCCAAAGGAACTTCCATGCTTGCATGAAGCTGCTAGGACTACATCGACATTATGACCGTGTGCTTGCCACACGATGAATTGAGACATGTTGGCACATCCAGGGAAACCATGCCGAAGTAAAGCGCTCTCTGTGTATACAGCCACGACCATGCTCGCGAGAACACTGATGTTATTGGGAAACCGGTTGACATGCGCTGGAGAAGTGTATTCTGTGTTCAGTACAGCCTGATATCGATCAATCTCAGCTTCGAAGGCATTCTAAGCGGGCATAGGCGGAACAAACAGGCCTCGAGGGGAGTTGTGACACAAAGCCGAGATGATTGATACCAGATACGATATCCAATGCTGTTCTTCTTCGATCGTTTCATGGCCATTAATCGCAGACTAAAGAATGTCAATATCATTACAAGGCTCGACGCAGACATGGCAGTCAATTTACTTACATCTAGCTCATCGGCAGAGGCAGTCGCGTCAGGGTCCCGTTTGAAGTCTGCATTCTGGCGATCAGGTTGTGCACCTCATTATACTCATGTCTCGGCCTATCGATGGCGGGATTTTCCTGTTTGCCATGCACGAGAATGATAGAAGCAAATGGTCGGCATGCTAGCAGAACCATAAAGACAGCCACGACTTCCTGACACGCCGTCCCTACAAGTCTCCGTGGTAAAGCAGATGGGGCATTCTGGCGATTGGCTAGTACGATCAACTTGTCTTTATACTGTGACGACTTGGTCTGGATTGGTGCAAGCATCGCAGCCTGGACAGCCAAATGTGCCGTCATAAAAGGTGTTGGCTGTACCACTAACAACTGCCTGAGTCTGGCGTGGGGTCGCCGTGAAACTGTCAACCCAAGATATTTCGCCTGTATCCAGGATCAGCCATCATGTAACAAGTAAAAAGGAAGGCGTTGTGAGGTCCGAGAGGAACACTGACTCATTCCCAGAGCTCCATTTGTCCTACGAGCAGTGGCTCGTAATGCCGCTACGTCTTGTATCTCTATGAGCACCATGTCCGTGGGGGCGCGAATCGTGTCTGTGTCCAGTACTTCGTGAGGATTGTGTTGTAACCGTCATGGGGGCCTGAATCAGAAAGAAGCGACTGTAGACCGCTAACCCTAAATGGCAAGCCTGTGGTCTGCGGTAATGTCAACTCGTGCCACCTGGTAAGGTCTCTCGGGAGTGCTGCAGACTGCCAGTGCGCTGCACGAGGGGTGAATATCCTGAGCTCCTCGCAAGCCTGAATGTCGCGCGAAGCGAAACCAAGATGAGACAGTTTGTATTTCTGGGGACTTTTAGGATCGACCGTAAGGCATATTGCCGTGATCGCATTCGTAGCGTTGATGTCCTCTACTCTAATAGCCGGTAAGAGTAGGCCGAATGCTGCAAAAGGATCAGATGACAGGCCGGGGACGGTGGTCTCGAGATGGTCAATAGCGTAGCCGAAGATGGTGTTTTCTGCTGCACTTTGGCCTGGTGAATACCTGGTGACTGTAGGTAGCATTCCTAGGTAATTGCCCTGCTCACAGCGGCATACCATAACGACTGAGACATCATTCTCGCCTCTCGCTTCCAGCACAACAATTTTGAGCATATCCTAGGGATGGTACTTAGACTGATTGAAGTGTTGTCCTTGGGCTGGAGATGTATTGGGGCAGTGAGGAGGCCTCCAGCTATACCCTATTCACGAAGCAGCATGGAACCTGTACGAGACATCGGACCCTCGTGAGGCGTGATCTGTCAAAGATAGGAAAAGAGCTGACTTGGGAAGCCATGTGGGTGAGCGAGCGGTACTTCCAGAGCGTCATCATCCACTGCCTAGTTTGCAGACCTCAGCCCTGGACAAGAAATCGGATCTCGTTCAAAGTGCTGAGGATTTGGGAAGCAGCAATAACATTCTCCACGGCGTTCCCGAGATGACCGGATTCCAGTACTGGTGTACGACCTTCCAAAAGCCTGACGCGGACAATGCAGTGAGACTCGGTAGGCTTGTTTGAGCATTTCTTGACAAGTGCTTCTGGTGGCGAGTCGTCAATCTCGAACTCGATACAATCCTCGGCCATGTCGATAAGGAATGTTGGGACAGTATCTTTATTCTTGGTGGCCGGCTGAAGCCTGATTGCTGGTATACCACCGTTCACAATGAAGAGACTGGCGAGAAGCTGTGATGTGTCGGGCGCATACTTGCCAGCAAGTCCGAAATTGTTCAATGTCTTGCCGTCCGTTTGTCTGAGAGAGATGACGAAGCATGACTGAAGAGTGCTATTCAGCTTGCTGAATGGGCTGTCGCGTATTTGGTCGTCGCGTATCCGCCTCTTCAGGAAAAAGGGATCCGTTTGTTGGATCAGAGCTGCTTTTGCGGCTGCCGCCAGTCGAGCTCTGTCATTCCTTGCATTCATGGCATCAATACGTGCCTTTGCTTCCAACTGATCTAGGAAAATGCCGTCTCAAAGAGCAGGTGTATCCATGTTTGGAGCCGGCCCTTTCCTGACCCGGAGACAGCTGCACTTGCGCGCGCGGGTGCCCAATTTGATTGTGACCAAAGCAGCTTGATCAGGTGGATTCAACTGACGAGGAGCTGCTGGTGTGGTGCCTGGAGCGGGAGAGGTGAATGGGACACGAGCTGCAGGAGCAGGAGCAGGAGCAGTCATAGCACCTGGCTGTCCAGTAATGAAGCTCCTTCATCTCGCGTGATACTTGCATCAGCGGCCAGAACACTGTCTATACTCTGGTGCAACGAGTGTCTAGATCCTCGTACTGCGGTCCTGGCTGCCACGAAAGCTGCGCGGGGCGTTACTGGCGTCGATTGTTGCCAACAACCGTGCTATCTCAGGCTGTTTGTCCTCCACATCGTCTTTTGCCCGGTGCAGTCTTAGCTGTAGATCAGTAAACAATGTCTACAGCCTTTCCGTAGTACTGGGGCACTCACCACTCGTTGAGATTGGTTGTGCAAAGCTATTAGAGCACTTGTTGTGATACGCAATGGTTTCCACGCGTCTTGCTTGACGCGTTAGCCATGATGTATTGTTGTGCCAGTAGTCAAGCGGTGGAGGTTATATATATAATTTGATGAATCGTGAGGTGTTCAGACGAGTTGCTGAAGCTACAAGCAGCCAAACAAGGTCATGAGCAGGTCGGGATCAGGTTTGACAAACAGTCTAGAACGAGGCTGTGCCTCCGTGGCAGTTCTCATCCATAGCTGCTGGTGTTCTGTTCGATTAGCATCACTCTGGGATAGGCTGTCTCGGTCAAGTTGGGCGAAGTGCAATATTGTCAATCGAGAGTAAGCTTCTCATCGCCGTGTTTGCCAATAGATATCTGAAACACATGGTTGAATTTGGTATCTTGCATCCAGGAGATATCTTTGCACATAAAGTATGGCTATGCAAATGTGATAGGTGTCTAGTTTTCACGCCAAGGTTAACAAGGCACTGTGAAACATCACAGTTGACGATCTACTTGGCTGAGGGTGGTTGTATGCATGAAACTCAAGTACTGTCACAGAGCAAAAGTCTGAGCAGAACCTTTACGGCACTCTCCCCAGGATGCCATCAGACTTCTGGTCTAGTTCGGTGTTTCACCACCTCAGGGTCTATGCAGGGTCGGATGGCATCGATAGTTCCTTGACAAGAGGCCAAGACATCCTCATAGCTTCGTGTCGTACCAGGATCGTCGACGGTGGTCCGGAGGTGAAGGAAATAGGCATCCGTCTGAAGACTGCGCTCGTATCATATCACATCATGGCACGATCTCCCACGTTTCACTCGAGCAAGGCAATTGCGCACGGTACTTCAACGCCCTTGACACTTACGCAGGTACTCAGGGACTCCCGTTTGCACGACCTGGTTGCGGGAAAAAGATACTCAGGTACATGTAGAACTTTCGATTGATCTTCTTCTTTTCCAGCCTCATCCTCATGCTTACCAGATCTCCCCTCAAACGGGCGTGTTTTGCGTTGGGATGAGGCTCTGCGTCTATCTTTAAATTCATAATGCTTGATACATAATCGCTGAGGCAGATCACCAAGATCCCCTCCCAACATCTCCTGAAATCAGCATCTCTTGCGTCGGTACTCTTCAACACAAACATTAAGCCCTCTCAGACCCCTGTATCGGTACTGCCTTTGAAACTGCCGACGTCATCCAATCTAGACCTTTCAACTCTGACCAGCATAAAGATAAACTACTCACAATCTAACATCCCACCCCACTCGCGGCGCTATACAAACGAGCGCTTATCCCATCTGGTGCTCCCCTTCCATCTGGTCCTGATAGTCCACGACTCAATACCACCACAGTCCAGAACCTCTCCGGCCAGCCTAGCCTAGTCCTAGGGCGACATCAACATCACCTGACCACAATCAATCAATCATGCCGACACGCAACGAGGACAACGCTGCCTTTATGCCTACCGCAAACGACGCCCTCTACTCCGGCATCAATCTAGACAACAACTTCAGCAAAAGCCAAACATCATCCGCAC